>Ga0335082_10000358_pt1 | contig 46341 bp, 45 predicted proteins | sample Lox_Sample_41_FD_206718 | JGI IMG/M metagenome (GOLD analysis project Ga0335082, IMG submission 206718) | Soil microbial communities from Loxahatchee National Wildlife Refuge, Florida, United States - Lox_Sample_4.1 | ecosystem: Environmental > Terrestrial > Soil > Wetlands | place: USA...
ACCCTGTCCACGAAAACCATCCCCCGGACATGGTCGAACTCGTGCTGGAACACCCGCGCCAGGAATCCCTCGTACTCCGCCTCCCGCACCACCCCCGCCCGGTCCAGGTAGCGGACGCCGATCCGCGCATGGCGGGGGACCACGCCGCGCAGTCCCGGAATGCTGAGGCACCCCTCCCACCCCTTCTCCGTCTCTTCCGATGCCCAGAGGATCTCCGGGTTGATCATCACGGTCGGCTCCATCAGCGGAGCATGGGGGTAGCGCGGGTTCGGCCGCGAGGCGACGATGAAGAGGGAGAGCGGCTCGAACACCTGGGGCGCGGCGATCCCGACTCCCTCGGCATCCGCCATGGTCGCCAGCATGTCGTCGATAAGGGCCTGAAGGGCGGGGTCCGCCGGGTCGGCGACCATTCCCGCCACCCCCCGCAGGACCGGCTGCCCGAGCTGTGCAATCTCTCTCACGTCCGGCATGTACCTCTCCTTCCGCATGGAACCCCCTTCCCGGGTTAGCCCCGCGTCTGCCAGAAGGCATACTCGTAGGTCCATTCCTTCTGCCGGTACTCGACGAGCCCCTTCATCCGGTCCTTGAAGGCCTGCCGATAGGCATCCTGCTCCGGGAAGTGCCGCTTCTCCCGGATGCTCCGGCACAGCTCCCCGCCCAGTCCCCGAGCCCGGGCGAAAAGCGCCTCTTCGTCCGGGAATGCCCGGAAGCCGGCCATCGGCGAGCCAACGCCTCCCACGGATTGGGCGCCCACCGTGGCGATGAAGCGCTCCATGTAGCGGATCACCTCGGCGTCTTCCCCCCCGCCGGAGGTCTCCACCACCGCGCCGTACTTCCCTTCGAGGGAGACGCAGTGAATGACCCCCGTGCACCTGTCGAAGAGCGCCTTCATCTGGGCCGTGACGCTGAAGATGTAGTTCGGACTGGCCAGGACGAAACCGTCGCAGGCCAGCAATTTGGCCTTGATCTCCTCGAAGTCGTCTGAGAGGTGGCACGTCCCGGTCTTGTGGCACGCATCGCAACTGACGCACGGCAGGATCTTTTTCTGGGCGAGGGAGACCAGCTCGACTTCGCCGCATTCCCCGTAGACTCCGGCGAGGACCTCGTCGAGAAGGCGGCCGGTGTTCCCCTGCATGCCGTGGGGACTCCCCATGATGGCGAGAATTTTCATATGCTCTCCTTGGTAGAAAGAGTTGATGTCGCGATAACCGGCCGACTTGTTCGACTACACCCGCACTGCAGGGGCTTCAAATCTCCAGCATCTCCACGTTGCCGGAGAGGATGTGGACATCCACCTCTTCCCCGGCGGCGAAGAGGGTGCGGTCGGCAGGGAGAATCGCCATGGCGTCGGCCAGCAGCATGGTCTTCAGGATGCCGGTGTTCTGGTCGCCGGAACTGGAGGCCAGGTAGCGGCCGCCGGCGCTGGAGAGCTTGACCCGCAGGAAATTGATCTTCCCCGGCTTCTTCCGGGCCTCGTTCTGCAGGACCGCCTTGATGAGGGGCTTGAGCACCCGCCTGTGCCCCATCATCTTCAGGAGCGCCGGCCGCACGAACTCCTCGAAGGTGACCATAGTGGAGACGGGGTTTCCGGGAAGGGAAAAGACCGGTTTACCCTCCTTCATGCCGAAGGCGGTCGGCCCCCCGGGCTTGATGTCCACCCGCCAGAAGACCTGCTCAACCCCCAGCTCCGCCAGCACGTCCCGGACCAGGTCGCGGTCCCCCGCGGAGACCCCGGCCGAGGTGATCAGGGCGTCGGCTGTGAGCCCCTCCAGCATCTTTTCCCGGTGGCTCTCCCGGTTGTCACGAGCGATCCCGAGAATGACCGGCACCGCGCCGCACTCCTTGACCGCCGCCGCCAGCGACAGGGCGTTGCTGTTGATGATCCGCCCCGCGACGGGGGGTTCCCCCAGCTCGATCAGTTCGTCTCCCGTGGAGAGGATCGCCACCCGCACCGGACGGTAGACCGGCACGAACACCTTGCCGAAGGAGGCGAGCATGCTGATCTCCGGCGGACGGATGAGAGTGCCGGCGGCGATGACCGTCTCCCCCCTCCCCACGTCTTCCCCCCGGAAGCGGATATGCTGGCGGGGCTGCACGGGTGAGGTCACGGTGACGGTCTCCGTCCCGCCGTCGGTCTCCTCCACCGGAACCACGGCGTCGCACCCGGGGGGGATGGGCGCGCCGGTCATGATGCGGATGGCGCACCCCTCTCCGACGGCACCGGTCACGTCGCCCCCGGCGGGGAGGTAGCCGCTCACCTGCAGCGTGGCGGGAAGAGCGGCACAGTCCTCCGTCCTTACGGCATAGCCGTCCATGGCCGAGTTGTCGCAGTACGGCAACTCCCAGGGGGCAACGATATCCTCGGCGATGACTTTGCCGACGGCATCCAGGAGCGCCACCCGCTCGATGCCGATGGGTGCCACGCTGGCAAGAATGATGGCGCGCGCTTCTTCGAAACTTGGCATGGTACAACTCCTCTGTATCGTTGACAGTTCTACTCTTCCGGAGCGCCGGCATCCCCCGTGCGCACCAGGTGGACGGACGTCGCCTTGAAGGAGGCGTAGACCGGGCTACCGGGGTGCAGCGCCAGTTCGTCGAGGGACTGGTTGGTGATGGCGGCCGTCAGAATGATCCCGCAATCCAGGTAGACCTTGTTGAAGAGCCCGAGACGGACGATTTTCACGACCCTCCCCCCGAAGACGTTGCGGGCGCTGGTTGTGCGGTCAGGGTCGGCCGTGGTTACGAGGACGTTCTCGGGACGGACGCAGATGACCGCCTCCTCGCCCGGGACCCCCTCGCCGACCACCTCGACGGTTGCCCCCCCCACCGTGAGGGTAAGGAGGCCGCTGCCGCCGGCGCCGACCGTCCCGGTGAAGACGTTCTCCATGCCGACGAAGGTGGCGACGAATTCGTTCGCCGGCCGGCTCATCACCTCCGACGGGGTGCCGCACTGGACAATGGAGCCGGCGTGCATCACCGCCATCCGGTCGGCAAGCCGCAGGGCCTCCGCCTGGTCGTGGGTCGCCATGACCGTGGCGATCCCCGATTCCCGCAGGATTTTCTCCAGGTCCTCCGTGAGTGCCTGGCGGGTCGGCGGATCGAGGGCCACGAACGGCTCGTCCAGCAGGAGGAGTTCCGGCCCGGTGGCGAATGCCCGGGCAAGGCTCGTGCGCTGAGCCTCCCCTCCCGAGAGCTTGCGGGCGGAGCGGGCGGCCAGGTGGCCGATCCTGAAACGCTTCAGAGCGGCGCCAACCAGCTCGGCGGTCTCCCGGCGGGAAACGCCCCGGATCCTGAGACCCGCAGCCACGTTGTCGAAGACCGTGGCATCGAAGAGGAGCGGCTCCTGGAAGACCATGGCCAGGCGCCGCCGGTATCCGGTGCCCGAACCGGCGAAGCCGACGGCCTCCCCCCGGAACAGCACCTCGCCGGCAAAGGGACGGATCAGAGACGCCAGGGCAAGGAGGAGGCTGGTCTTGCCGGCGCCGTTGGGGCCGACGAGCGCCACGGTCTCGCCGGCGGCGACGGTCAGGGAGGGGATGCGGAGGACTTCCGTCCCCCCCCGCGCCACCCGGAGGTCGCGGGCTTCAAGGAGCGTTTCCCCGTGGCTCATCGCGGCCGCTCCCGCTGCTGGATCCTCGTCAGAACGTAGTTGACGGCAAAGCAGAGGAGGAGCAGGATGATGCTGAGCGCTATGGCGACATCGAAGTTCCCCCGCCCCGTCTCCATAACCGTGGCGGTGGTGAGGACCCGCGTGTACCCCTTGATGTTGCCCCCCACCATGATGGAGGCCCCCACTTCGGAAATCACCCCGCCGAACCCGGCCATGACCCCCGCCATAAGGGGAAGACGGGCCTCCCTGATGAGGAGCCAGATCATCTGCCTGCGGGTCGCCCCCAGCGCAAGGATCTGGAGCTTGAGGTTCTCCGGGAGGTTCTGGATGGCCGCCACGGAGATCCCTGCCACGATGGGGGTGGCGATCACCGCTTGGGCGATGATCATGGCGGTGGGGGTGTAGAGGATATCCAAGTAGCCGAAGGGGCCGTTGCGCCAGAGAAAGATAGTGACGAAGAGCCCCACCACCACGGGCGGAAGCCCCATGCCGGTGTTGATAATGCTCACCAAGAGGCGCTTGCCGGGAAAATCGGTGAGCGCCAGGGCCGTGCCCGAAGCAATGCCGAAGACGAGGCTGATGAGGGTGGCCGTCCCGGACACCTGGAGCGACAGCCAGGTGATGGCCAGCACTTCCCGGTCGAGGGCGGCCAGGAGGGCCGCCGCCTTGGCTATCCCTTCGAGGATCAGATCCATCAGAGCCCCAGTGATTCCGGTTTCTTCCCGGCATCGGGGAAGAAGAGGGGAGCGCCGAACTTGTCAACGCCGAACGTTCCGATCATCTCCTGGGTCTTCTTCGACACCATGAAGTCGGCAAAGGCCCTGGCACCGGCACTGTTCACCTTGGGCCATCTGGCCGGGTTCACCTCGATCACGTGGTAGACGTTGAGGAGGGACGGGTCGCCTTCGGCCAGGATCTCCAGACCCAGCGTTTTGCGGAGCGCCAGATAGGTGCCGCGATCGGTCAGGGTATACCCTTTTTTCTCGGCGGCCACGTTCAGGGTCTCCCCCATGCCGAGGCCGGTCTGCTGGTACCATTTCTGTCCTTCGGGGCTTAAGCCGGCGGCCTTCCAGAGTTTCTTCTCCTTTGCGTGCGTGCCGGAGTTGTCTCCCCGGGAAAGAAACAGCGCCCCGGACTGGCTGATCTTTCTGAACACATCGGCCGATGACTTCGCCCCCCTGATGCCGGCGGGATCACTCGCCGGGCCAACGATGATGAAATCATTGTGCATTACAAGCCGGCGCCCCGTGCCAAACCCGTCAGCCATGAATTTTTTTTCGTCATCGGGAGAGTGGACCAGGAGCACATCGGCTTCCCCCTTCTTCCCCATGGCCATGGCCTGGCCCGAGCCGACGGCGATGGTCTTGACGAAGTAGCCGCTCTCCTTTTCGAAAACCGGTATCAGCACGTCCAGGAGACCAGAGTCCTGGGTGCTGGTGGTGGTGGCGAGGATGAGGCTCTTGCTCGCCGCGTGCGCCGGCATAACCGTGCCGACAGAAGCGATTGTGGCAATGAGCGTCAACAGCAGTGTGAGTTTCCTGAATGCGTTCATAGGTTTCTCCTTTTCATTGAATGACATCGGACTTCAGCCCACCCGTCTGTCTGATCACGATTGCACTACTTTACCGAACCGGTCCGCCACGCATCGGAGTTCGGGAAGAACAACGGGGCGCCGTACCTCTCTTTTCCGAAATCCCGAACAATTACCTGCCCCTTGGCTGGACTGGTAAGCCATCGGACAAAGGCCTTGGTTGCTTCGTGGTTCACTTTCGGAAACTTCTTCGGATTGACCGGGATGAGCGTTATGTAATTCAAGAGGGCCTCGTCCTTTTCCACCAGCACCTTCAGGTTGATGGACTTCTCCAGCGACAGCCAGGTGGCCCGGTCGATGACGGTATAGGCCCCCTGCTGGTCGGCATATCTGAGGGTCGCCGCGTTTCCCTCGTTGCCCTTTTCGTATACCGTGTACCAGGGGCCGGACGGCTTGACGTCCGCCTTGACCCACAGGTCCGTCTCGGCGACATGGGTGCCGGACCTGTCGCCGCGGCTTACGAAACGTGCCTGTGACGCAGCGATTTTTTTCAGTGCCCCGGTCGCGCTGGCCATTCCCTTGATTCCGGCCGGATCATTGGCCGGGCCGACGATGATGAAATCGTTGTACATGAACGGTATCCGTTCCGTCCCGAATCCGGCCGCCACGAACTTCTCCTCCAGTGCCTTGGCGTGGACCATCACCAGGTCTACGCTCCCCTGCTCGGCAATCTTGAGGGCCTCCCCCGTTCCCGCCCCCACGTGCCGCACCCGGATGCCGGTTTCCTTTTCGTAGGCGTCTTCCATGACCGAAATGATTCCGGCGTCGATGGGACCTATGGTGCTGGCCATGAGGATCACGGTCTCCTCGGCCCCGGCGCTCCGGCAGGCCAGAAGCATGACGAGGAGTGCACACCAGGCGTGAATCGCACGTTTCATCCCTACCTCCTTGAGCTGGGATTTCTTCCCGGACTTTGACATGGCTCCGGCGCCCCTTAAAAAAAAGGCCCCTTTACATAAAAGGAGCCCTTGACGACATGCATCGCTGAGGTTTCTCCTTTCCAAAAGAGAGGCGCTGCCGTTTCCAGCAGCACCCGTTGGTCGAGGCCCGTGGGGTAACACCCTGTAGGCGCCGCGACTCGGAGAGTGCCTTAATATTACAATAACCATGCCGGTCCGACAAGAGCTGATCTGCGATTTTCGCGAAAAGCCGGCAGGAATTGTTCCTGCCACGCGGATGCACGGGGAGAAAAATGAGGGCCACCCGCACTGACGGCGCATGTACCGGCGTGCAGTGGCGAAACTCCACACTGTGGAGTTTTTCCCGTACGACGCCGGACGGGAGAACAGCCTCGTGAGTACGGTGCAATCCTTCAGAGCCTGCAGTGCAGCGGCAGCAGTCAGCGGATATCGACTTCCCTGAGCCTGCGGTAAAGGGTGCTGCGCGAAATGCCCAGTTTGCGGGCTACCGCTGAGACATTCCCCCCGTTCTCCCGGAGAGATGTCCTGATCGCCAGTTCTTCCAGCTCCACCAGGCTTCCTGCGGCTGCAAGCGTGGTCGCATCATTTTCGGCCGGGCCATCGCAGATACCCGTCAGCAACGGTGATTGGTCGAGGAAATCCTCCGGAAGGTGTTCGACCGTGATCTCGGCTCCGCCGTCACTCAGGGCGATCGCCGTGCGGAGGACATTGGCGAGCTGCCGGATGTTGCCGGGCCAGGGGTGCTTCTCAAAGATGGCGAGCACCTGCGGGGCGAAGATGACTCGTCTCCCCTCGCCGGCAAAGGAGCGGAGGATCTCCATGGCCAACTGGAGGCGGTCGGTCCGCTGGCGCAGTGGGGGAAGACTCACGAGGAGGCCGTTCAGGCGATAGTAGAGGTCCTCCCTGAAGCGGCCGGCAGCCACCTCGTCCCTCAGCCTCCGGTTCGTGGCGCAGATGACCCTGATATCCACCGGCTGCGATTTCGTGCCACCGAGGGGGGTCACGATCCGGTCCTGGAGCACCCGCAACAACCGGGCCTGGAGGGAGAGGGGCATGTCGCCGATTTCGTCGAGAAAGAGGGTGCCGCCGTCGGCCTGCTGGATCTTGCCGACGCTGCCGGTGCGGCTCGCCCCGGTGAAGGCGCCCCCCTTGTAGCCGAAGAGTTCCGATTCGATCAGCCCCTCGGGGATGGCGGCGCAGTTGATGGCGACAAAGGGGCCTTTGCTCCGCGGTCCCTCGGTATGGAAAGCCCGGGCGAAGAGCTCCTTGCCGCTCCCCGACTCCCCTTCGATCATGAGGGGAATGGCATGGCCGATGATCTTCTGCGCCTTGCGGGTCGCGGCCCCCATGGCCGGATCGCCGAAGTCGAGCGTCGCGAGGGAGATCTCACCCTCATTCCGGCCCGTCCGCTTCGGAGATCGATCAGCGGTTTCCTGCTGCCGGATCGGCAGAAAGGTGATGGGGGAAACCGCGGCACCGAACTTGATGCGTCCGTATATCTCGACGCCGCTGTGCAGCCGCAGCCTGATGACCGGCTGGGGGAGGAGGCGCGCCTGCTCGAACAGACCGGAGAGGGAAAAATCGAAGATGCTGCTGAAGTCGCGTTTCTCCGCGTCGTAGCGGTCCAGCCCCAGCTGGACCAGTGCGGCCCGGTTGCCGGCAACGAACCGCCCGTCCAGGGAGAAGACCGCGATCCCTTCGTACAATGTGCCGATAAACTCCCGGCGCAGATGAAAATGGAGCAGGATATGATCATCGCACTCGTGGGCGAAGAACTGGTTCTCGATCATCTGGGCCGACATCCGTACCAGGGCCATGGTATGGCGCTGATAGGCATTGCAGTCTCCTGAGACATCCAGTACCCCCAGCATCCGCCCGTGGGGATCGAATATGGGGGAGGCCGAGCAGGTGAGGAAGTGGTTGACTTCGAGAAAATGCTCCGTGTGGTGAACCAGCACCGGCATCTGCTCCACGAGGGCCGTGCCGATGGCATTGGTGCCGATGGCCTCCTCGGTCCAGACGCCGCCGGGTTGCAGCGTCACCCGCTCCGCCTGCTCCATGAAATCGGGGTCGCCCACCGAATGGAGCACCACCCCGGCCGCATCGGTCAGGACCACGATGCTCGATGTGCCGCAAATTTGCTCGTGCAGCTGCTCCATCACCGACTCGGAATGCATGATGAGCCGCCGGCTCTGCTCCCGGAAACTGATCAGCGCCCCAGGCGCCACCACCCGTGCATCCCCGGTCGCCAGTACCCGGCTCACCTTCTTGTCAAGACACCGCTGCCAGGAACGGGCTACCACGTCGGGCAGATGACCTCCCGGCAAGGTTTCGCCGGAAAGAAAACGTTCCATGGTGTAATTCGACCCCATCATCGTGTTTCCGCCCTCCCTTGCCATAGACACCTCACTTTTGCCGTCGTTGGTACGCAATCCAATACACCGGTGTTTTATACTGAAACAATTAACGAAGCAACGCCTGTGCCATTTTGACACAATAACGACCGCTCCAGCCGGTAAAGGGACGATGTGTTGCGGCTCGCAATTCCGTCCCATCAAAGATAATCATCAACAACTTCAGCATATTGACCGCTGGCGGCATCCTTGTCCGGGTGATTTAGAACCAAGTTTTATCTTTTGGCATATGCACTGCTATCTATCGGTAAACGGGCACTACCCGAAGACGACAAAATTACGATGGGGAGAAAGGAAACAGTCATGTCAAGTGTATCAATGCAGATCAATGAGATGATTTCCAAGGCGGAGAAGGCGGCGGACAAATTCCTGGATTTCAGCCAGGAGCAGGTGGATGCCATCACCGAGGCGATGACGAAGGCGGCGGTGGCCAACGAGCGGCGGCTGGCAGAGATGGCGGTCGCCGAGACCGGCATCGGCAACGTGGAGGACAAGGTGATCAAGAACCACTTCGGCAGCCAGGTAGTATACGATTACATGAAGGACAAGAAGTCGGTGGGGATCATCGAAGAGGAGGACGGCATCCTCTCCATTGCCGAACCCTTCGGCGTCATCGCCGCCGTCACCCCGGTCACCAACCCGGCCGCCACGACCCTATTCAAGTCCCTCATCGCCCTCAAGGGTCGCAATGTCATCTGCTTCGCCTTCCATCCCAAGGCCCAGCAGTGCAGCGCCGAGGCCGCCAGGATCATGCTGGAGGCGGCAGTGGCCGCCGGAGCCCCCGCAGACTGCATACAGTGGATCACCGAACCCTCCATCGAGGCCACCGACACCCTCATGAAACATCCCGACGTGGCCATGGTCATCGCCACCGGCGGCGGCGCCATGGTGAAGGCCGCTTACAGCTCGGGGCACCCGGCCCTCGGCGTCGGTCCCGGCAACGTACCGGTCTTCATCGAAAAGACCGCCAACCTGGAGATGGCCATCCCGGATGTCATTGCCTCCAAGACCTTCGACAACGGCACGATCTGCTCCTCCGACCAGTCGGTGATCTTCGACGACCTCATCGTGGCGGACGACGCCCTCCAGCTCTTCGAGCAGAACGGAGCCTACCTCTGCAACGAAGCGGAGAAGGCAAAGCTGGAGGCGGTGATGTTCGACAAGGAGCGGGGGGTCCCCTCCATGGCCATCATCGGCAAGCGCCCCCAGTACATTGCCGAGCTCGCCGGTTTCAGCGTCCCAGCGGACACGAAATTGCTCATGGTGCCCCTCACCACCACCGGCCCGGAAGACTGGATGAGCCACGAGAAGCTCTCGCCGGTCCTCGGCTGGTACATCGTCAACAGCAGGGAAAAGGCGATCAACGCCGCCGTCGCCCAGCTGGAGTTCGGCGGCGCCGGCCACTCGGCAGTCGTCTTCACCGAGGACGAGGAGGTGGCCAAGGAATTCGCCCTTAGGGTGCCGGCCAACCGGGTGGTCTGGAACCAGCCCTCCGTCCACGGCACCATCGGCGCCCTGTACAACGACCTGGTCCCCTCCCTCACCCTCGGCTGCGGCGCCATGGGCGGAAACATCACCACCGAGAACGTCGGCTACAAGAACCTCCTCAACATCAAGAGGGTGGCGAGACGGAAGGCGGCATAAGAAAGCAGTCTCCCGAAACAAACAGAAAGTCCCCGTTACATTGCGGGGACTTTCTTGTCTGCGTCACTGGTTTACTGTCACATCGCGCGTTGTGGGCTGTTGCCTGGCCTGCCCTGCTTTACCCCCTGCAATACGCCTCGTTTTTCCGGATTGTCCGCATCTTTTTCAGCCTGCCGATGCCGTGCCGGCAGGCGGCAAAGGCATCTTCGCTGTTGGGGGAGCTCGTTGCCACGAGGGAGATGATATCGCCGATGCCGAGGCAACCGACCCGTCTGATAATAACCACGTCCTCGATCTCCCATGCTTCCTTCAGTTCCGCAGCGATTTCCCCCAGTTCGGCGGTTGCGTCCCCGACCGCCGCATACTCGATGCAGACCGTCGTCCCTCCCTCGCCGCTCATTTCCTTGACCAGGGCATAGTGGCAGACCACCGAGCCGGCACGCTCACTGCCTATCAGCCCGGAGACCATGGCCGGATCGATGGGGTCATGGCATATCAATTGAGTCATGGTGCTCTCCTTGTTCCAATACCAAGACGGGGAGGGAGCAGCCTCCCTCCCCGTCCGTGTGTCAGAAGATGATCTGGGCCTGCAGCCGGTACTGCATCTCGTCCGACTTGTTCTGTGCCTGATCGTGCAGATTGGCAACGTCCCCCTGGAGCTTCAGGTTGTGCTCGTTGAAGTACCAGGAGAGCGCACCGGCCACCTCCGTCAACTGGTCGTTGGCAGCATCCCGGTTCGGGTCGAGCCAGGAGTAACGGAAGGACGCCTCCAGCTTTTTCGGGATGATGCAGTAGCCGGTCTGGATGAAGAAGCCCTGGGCTCGGAGCAATTTGCCGGTATCCTCACCCTCGGCCTGGCCCAGCAGGTATTCGGCGATGGCAAAGGCCCCCTGCCATTTGAATGCCGCGTCAAAGCCGTAGGTATTGATATTGAGCTTCTCCGTTTTCGTGAAGGTATTGAGTCCGCGGTTGAGCCAGCCTCCGGCATAAAGGGTCGCGCTGTTGCGGGGCTGAGCAAAGTTGAGGTTGTTGGTCTCCAGGGTAGTAGTCGACCCGGATCTGGTCGCCTGGAGGACATCATAGAAGTAGTTGGCACCCACCGAGAGGAGCGGCTTCTCGCTCGGTCCCAGGTCAGCCTCGGTGTACGGCACGTCGCCGAAGGGATTGACCGTGATGCGGGCGGCAAAGGCGTTATCGTTGGAGGCACGGACAACACCCTGGCCATCTCCTCCCACGACTCCCACATTGTAGTTGACCAACCCCTTGGCAATCTTGCCGTTCAGGTAGACGCCGGTATCGTAGCCGGGCCGGAAGGCGTCGGAGACAGGGGAGCGGTCGACGAACTCCAGCGCTGCCGACGAGTTGAGCCATTGCCGGCCGAAGGGGATCTTCGTCTGCCCGCCCAGAACCTGAACCTCGTCCATGAACCGGTAATTGAGGTAGGCGTAATCGATGAACTTGCTGTTGGAGCTCTGGGTGAAATCGGTCTGGAGGTAGTAGGTGAGGTCCTTGCTGTAGGCATATCCGCCGAGCCAGAACTTCACCCTGCGCAGCCGCCATTCACTCACGTCCTGTTGTTGTGAGGAAGCACCTGAATTCTGATCCCGGTCGAAAAAGGAATAGCGTGCCTGAATCCGCCCGCCGACCATCAGCTGGAACTTCTCGTCCTCCGAGGTCAAGGTGAATCCCTTGCCGTTGCCGAGCGTGTACTTGACCGGGTTGCTCTTCGCCACTTCATTGTAATCCTCTTCCGTGATGATCCCCTTGTCCTTGAGGACATCCTCCAGGGTCTTGGCCTCCGCCCAGGGAGCGGCCAGGAGCGCGGCCAGAATCCCGACCGCCGGTATGCACTTCTTCATGACGTTCCTCCTTCAATTATAATGCGGGACACATCCCGTAACAGCACAAAAAAGGCCCTTTCTCGCGGGAAAGGGCCTTCGTGGCGCAGGATGCACTCCTGCATACGAAGTCTCCTTTCCAAAGGGGGGCGCCGCCGTTTTCAGCGAAACCCATAGGCCGGGCGCCATGGGGATACCCCTGTAGGCGCTGCGGCTCGGAGAGCACAAACGTTACTGACCGAATTGAAGAGCCTTCCGACTCAGGCGACCGTTTCCGCTGGACAACGAGCATGCGGAAGGGCCGTACTAACGAAAAAAGGCCCTTTTCACGGGGAAAAGGACCTTCGGAGCAGAGGACGCACTCCTCCACACGAAGTCTCCTTTTCAAAGGAGGGCTCAGCTGTTTCCGGCGGAACCCATAGGCCGGGCACCGTGGGGAAAATCCCGGTAGGCGCTGCGGCTCGGAGAGTGTATGCAATTTAGTCCTTTAACACACTAATTGCAAGTATGTTTTTATCCGTCAAACCGCTTTGTCAAGATGCCAGCCGAGCCGTGCAGAACTCTCCTCGGCGGCGTCGAGGACCAGTGGGACCAACTCCCTCTGTATCCGATCCATGGAAAATCGCATGACGGGACCGGAGACGCTCACCGCGCCGACCACCTTCCTGGAATGGTCGCGGACCGGTGCGCTGACGCACCTCACACCCATGTCCAGTTCTTCGTCATCGAGCGCGTACCCCCGGTCTGCCGCCAGTTGCAACTGGTGCAGCAGTTCTTCCCGGTCGATGACGGAATGGGGAGTATGGCGTGCAAGGTCGTCAGGAAGATTGCGGGCGAGTTCGGCTGCGGTCATGGCGGCCATAATCACTTTTCCCTCTGCCGTGCAGTGGACAGGAAACCATGCTCCGAGCCTTGACACTACCCGCACCGGGAGGGAAGACTCCACCACGTCAAGGTAGACCACATAGGAGTCCCGGAGAACCGCCAGATAGCAGGTTTCGCCGGTGCGGTCGCTGAGGGCTTCCAGTACCGGCCGCGCCTGACGCAGCAGTCCCGTCTGTTTCAAGATGGTCTGTCCCAACTGCAGGTTTTTCAGCCCGAGTCGATAGTTTCCGGTGGCCCTGTTCTGCTCGATGTAATTGCGCGACTCCAGCGTGGCCAGCAGCCGGAACACGTTGTTCTTGTGGAGCGCGAGACGCCGGCTCAACTCGGTTACGCCGAGTTCCGCCTCATCACCCTGAAACTGCTCCAGGAGGTCGAGGGCATGGGTTACGGTCTGAATGACATAGTTCGTCTTCTCTTTTTTCATGACGACCCCGTTTCATCCTCCAACACTATCTCGTGAAATTCCATTGCCAGGAGATCGATGGCGAGCTTGCGTCGGCGCAGGGGCTCCCCTTCTCCCAGCAGCACCTTGCAGACCTCGGCCGCTTCCAGGCTGGCCACCACCGCAGGTGTGAAGGCCGGATTACCCAGATCCTTCTCGATCCCCTTCCCGTCGACCCAGGATCGGTAAATCTCCTGGACGGTGGTCTCCCCGGGGAATTGGGTAGCCACGTGGCCGTACCAGCCGCCGATCGCCCCGTGGACGAGGGGGAGGTTCAGCTCCCGGCAGACGTTCGCCAGTTCGAGCCGGACCGGGATGCTGTCCAGAGCATCTACGACAACATTCACTCCCGTCAGTAGCTCCGCGCCGTTGCCGGTTCCGAAGGCTTCCCGGACCGGAACCAGGGTCACCGCCGGGTTGATGTCGGCAACTCGCGACCTGGCGGCCTCGACCTTCGCCACCCCCAGATTCCACGGGGTAGCGAGGAGCTGCCGATTCAGGTTGTGCTCTTCGAAGACGTCGGGGTCGATCGCCACGATCCGCCCCACTCCCAGCCGGGCCAATTCCTCGAGGACGTAACCTCCGAGTCCGCCGCAACCGATAATCGCTACGCTGCTGCGGAACAGGGCCAGCTGGCCACACGCGGAGACGGTTCTGCGGTTGCGCTGGTACCGCGCCGGCATCAGCCCCAGCGAAAGGGCTGCTTCTTCCACCTGGGCGCAACTTGCACCGAAGCGCTCGGCCGCTGCCAATTGATACCTCCAGGGGAGGAGATCCGCCGCGGCATGGCGCCGCAGGAATGCGCGTAGGTCCATCTCAGCCCCCTCCCAAGAGCGGGAAGAGGGCAAGGGTCTCGCCGTCGGCAAGCACCCGGTCGATGGGAACGTGACGGCTGTTAACCATCATGATCCCCAACTGCTCCACGGGGAGCCCCAACTCCGTGACAATGGCCCCCACCGTGGTGCCGTCCGGGTACTCCCGCTCCTCAATGGTGAAGCGGTCGGTCCGGAATGTCGCAAACAGTTTTATCGTTATCTTCATGGCTTACACCTTGAAATTGACGGTGAGCCGCACCGTCCCGTGGCCGGAGAGGATATCCCCGCTTTGCAGGAGCGCCGTTCCCACCGGTCTGCCGTTGAGGAGGGCTGCCACGCACCCCTGCCAGAACGCTTCCGCCCTGCTATCCAGGAACTCCGCCAGTTCCGCGGCGGAGAGGACCATGCCGCGCCGGCAGAAAGAGGGACCCAGCTCGGTAAGGAGAAGGTTGAAGAGTTTCACCCGCACCGTGGCGATCCGGTCGTCTTCTGCCCCGGCATCAGGCCGGTAGCTGATTCCTCCCCGAAATGCCGCGTAGTAACCGCCGCGGCGCATGGTAGCCCCCACCAGCCCGGGCATGGCGCCGGAAAGGGCGATAACCGAGCCTTCCCGGACAACGGCAGTCGTGACGTCGTCAACGGGGCGGCTGTCGAGGAATATAGTCGTGATCCGCCGCGCCACATAGTCGGGAGAAAGCTCCCACTGCCGGGAGAGGAGCTTGTCCAGTGTGCAGCCCACATGGGCCGTGACGCGGAACCCCTGCTGCAGGATCGGGAAGAATTCCCCCAGCCGGTCCGCTTTCATGGTCAGTTCCAGTCGCTGGCCGGGGAGTTCGGTCATTGTCGGGCCTCCGTTGGCCGTAGGGCTGACGGGGGCGGGCACTGGGCTCGCCCCCGCAGGGTCATTGCCTACTCAATAATCGACTGAAGCAATAAGCTCCCTCCCCTTCAAGGGGAGGCAAGAGATGGCGGAAATGTAGGTGTCCTCCTCCTACCAGTTGAATACTTCGTCCAGCTCCTCATCCTTCATCATGAACACCTGGTTGTGGGGCGCGATCGGCTCGTTGTAGAAGAAGCGGGGGAGCCGGTCGTGCTCCTTGGTGAAGCCGGCCCTCTTATTGAAGTCCCGCTCGGCAGACAGGACTTTCTTCCCGAGGGCAACCACATCGTCGCCGGTCATGGTGATGCCGTAGAAGGCGCCGAGCATGTCGAGGAGCGCCTGGAAGGTCTCGGGCTGGTCCATGATGGCAAAGGCGATGAAGAGGCACATCCCTGTGGAGTCGATGGCGGCGGTGGCGATCTGCAGGTTGCGGGAAAGCTCGATCTGCCCTTCTGTCTTAAGCGGGTCCACATCGCCGCCCACCTTGAGGATGTTGGTGGCGATGGCGTAGCCGGCGGTGTGGTCGGCCCCCTGGGTGGTGGTGGCGTAGGTGACGCCGATCCCCTGGATGGCGCGGGGGTCGTAGGCAGGCAGGGCCTGATCCTTGACCACCGGCACCCTCTCCAAGCCGTATACCTTGCCGGTCACGGCTGCGCCGCTCCCGAGAATACGTCCCAGCGGCGTTCCCTTCCCAACCTCCTCCATCAGCCTGATGGCCCCTTCTTTATCGCCGAAGGGGATGATTCCCGCATCCATGGCCACCCCGATGGTGACCCCCATCTCGATGGTGTCCACACCGATATTGTCGTCCATGAAATCGAGCCGGGCCACAGTATCCAGGTCGTCGATGCCGCAATGGCCGCCATGGGACCAGACCGTCTCGTACTCCGGCTGCTTGGTAAGATAGTGGCCGTCCTTGTCGTTGTAGATGCCGGAGCACTGGATGACGCAGCCGCGGTGACAGCCGTGGGTGGCGGTCCCCCCCCGCTTGATCTCCAGCTCGGCCTGGGCCTCGCCGGAGAGGTTGGCGGAACCTTTGAACTGGCCGGTCTTGAAATTGTAAGTCGGATACCCCCCCGCCTCGTTGAGGACGTTGGTGAGGACGTTGGTGCCGTAGGCCGGGAGTCCCTCGCCGGTGACCGGGTGCTTACGCAGTCCCTCGACGAACTTGCGGTTGGCGTCCCGGTATTTCTCAGGGTCCTTGGGGGGGCGCATCTTCATGCCGGCGTCATCGAGGATGATCGCCTTGACCCGCTTGGCACCCATGACGGCACCGACGCCGCCGCGGCCGCAATGGCGGGTGGGGCGCAGTTCGGGGTCGGTGCAGGCGATGGATGCCGCCAGGAGCTTACGCTCGCCGGCAGTGCCGATGGACATGTATGCCACCTTGTCGCCATACTCCTTGCGCAGCTTTTCGATGACCGGGTAGTTGTCCAGTTCCTTCAGGCTGTTGTCGACGATGACCTGAATGCCGTCTTTGTTGACATAGATCTTGTAAAGGTCGTCACCTTCCGGTTTCCCCTCGATGACAATCGCGGCATAGCCGAGACGCGCCAGCACCTGGGCGGCCTGGCCGCCGGCATTGGACTCCTTGATGGTCCCGGTGAGAGGGCTCTTGCACCCGACCGAGAGGCGGCCGGTCATGGAGCCGGTGGTGCCGGAGAGCATCCCGGGGGCGATGACCAGCTTGTTTTCCGCTCCCAGCGGATGGCAGAGTGGGTGCACCTCTGCGGCGATCATCAGCGAGGTGAGCGCCCTGCCGCCGAGCCCGGCGTATTCACCCACCGGTCCTTCGGTTACCTTGGGACCGCCGGCGGCCCCCATGTCGATACGCGCAATCTTGTCCATACGTTTACTCCTTTCCCTTTCGTGTGAATGGTGCGGCGTGCGCCGCGTCTATTCTCCTTTCCAAAGGGAGGCCGTGCCGTTTCCCGCACGACCCGATGGCCTGCCGCCATGGGGGGGTCCCTGTAGGCTGGCAGGCTCGGAGAGTGTTCCTTATGCAGTTACCTTCATCTGTCGCAGGACCGTCACCCGATACGAGGTAAACGTACCCCGCCGCAGGCATCCCCAGAAGACGCCGGCGCCGTATGCGAACTGCTCAAGGAGATAGATGCCGGCAAATGGGAGAAACGAGAGGTGCGGTTTCCTGACGCCGTAGTCGACGCCGGCGGCCACGGCGGCCACGGCGATGAAGAGCGCCCCGGCAGGTGGGAAGAAGAGGGCAGCGACGGCCAGGGGGGCGGCGTAATAGCGCACCAGATGGTAGCTGAGGTAGTAGACCAGGCTCCCCAGCGCCCGGAGCCGTCCGGCGATGAGGGAGCAAAGGCCGATGGGTATTCCCCTCCGCTTCATCCGCAGCCGGCCAGCGGCCGCGTCGATTGCGAGCAGCGCCCCGGCCGTGGGCAGGGGCCACCAGCCGGCAAAGGTGGCGGAGAGGCAGAGCGCGATGATCAGGGCCAGCATGCGAGGGATGACCATCCGCTTGTGCCGCTGGGGATGGAGCAGCTGCAGCATCCCCTCGGAGGTGCCATAGTCGAAGCGCCGGGACATGAAGGAACGGATGGTGCTGCGGTGTTCGTGATTCACCCGCCCTGCAGGCAGGTACGTGATGGTCCACCCTGAATCGCGCAGCCGCCAGGTGAGGTCCACGTCCTCTCCCACGTGCATGTCGTCATTGAAGCCGCCAGCGACCAGAAAGGCCTCCCGCCTCACCAGGAGGTTGCAGCTGGGAAGGTAGAAGGTGTCGTCGCCGCCGTTGCCTGTGCGTTCCCGGGAACCGAGGGAAAGGCTCGACATGACCGCCTCGTAGCGATCGACGGAGCTGGTGGTGCACATGCCGTCCACCTGCCCGCCGACCGCTGCGGTTGCGGAGTCGCCGAAGGCCGGAATCAGCTCAGCCAGCCACTCCGTATGGGCAGTGCAGTCGGAGTCGATGAAGGCGAGGATCTCGCCGGTGGCGGCCATGGCGCCACTGTTTCTGGCGGCTGCCGGCCCCCGTCCCGTCCCTCCCGACGGCACGACCGTGGCGTTGGCCTGTCGGGCCACGCGGGGTGAATCGTCGCTGCTTCCGTCATCCACCACGATCACCTGGAGCAATTCCCGGGGGTAGGCGACTCGGTCAATGGAGGCGAGGCACCGCTGCAACTCCGATGCCCGGTCCTTGACCGGGATGACAACGCTGACGCTGGGGAGCGCCTCCAGTTCTTCCCGAATGCTCCGAAGCCGTACTAGGAAACCCTTTGCCGCCAGCTGTTCCAGAATGCGGGCCTCTCCATCATTCGCAGCAGTGAGGGGTCCGTCGAGCCCCCGCCTGACCAGCCCAGCCAGCGAAAGATTCAGACGCAAAACGCAGAGGGGGGTCCTGGAGACGAGGAAACTCCCCCCCTCGCGTTCCACCAGTTCCACGTTTGTTGCCAGGCGGTAGATCATCGGGGAGTCCCCTCCGGCACCAGTCCTTCTTCGCCAAGAATCCGCCAGAGTCCGTCGGCAGTGGCTTCTGCTGAGAGATAATGCGTCCGACCCTCGCGAGCCTTGATCCCGCCGGAGAGGAGTGAGAGAATCCGCTCGAATGCAGGGAGATTCGCGTCGGGAGTCACCACGCGGACCGGGTCGGGCCGGGGAACTCCGAACTCCGCCGTCGTGAGACAGGCACCGGTCGCCCCTACCTCCCAGAAGGGGATCCCCACGTCCGCAAGCTCCCATTCCTCGATGGGTGCGACGAGGGACCTGGTTACCGCCTCGATGGACGGATACCGCGGTGACCGGCTTTCCTCGAAGAGCACCGCGCAGGGTGACGGCGCGGCGACGACCTGCCTCCCGCCCCGGTCGCTCTTGCGCAGGACCTCGACCCCATCATGGTTCAGGGTGAGCGATACTGCCGCGGAGATGCAGGGGATGCCGGACACCGCTGCGGCCAGGGCCGGTACCGGGTCGTCACCCCGGTCCGCCAGCCGGTTGCCGGTGAAGAGGAGGGTCGGCGAAAGGATATCGACAATCCGGGACAGGATGCGGGCGTCGGTGGCGGCATCGCTCCCGTCAAGGCCGTGGTCCCAGAACCGAATAGCCCGGTCGGCCCCCATGGAGACGGAAAGCCGCAGGGTATCGTCGAGCCTCGCGGGGCCTATGGCAAGGGCTGTCACCTGCGCGCCGACACTGTCCCTGAGGCTGAGGGCCTCTTCCAGGGAGGCGAGGTCGGCCGGGTTCGCCACCCGCCGAAGTCCGCGGTCGCTGATCCCTGCTCCCCGGGTAATGACGCGGGCCGGTGGGCGTGGATCGATACACTCCCGGAGGAGGACCAGTATGGAAAGATTGTTGTAAGACATTGATAACTCCCGGTTTTGTTGTTCTTTTCCCGGTTCCCCGTCGCGATTCTCCGCACTTACGTCATCCGATACGCCACCCCGAACCCCCCTCGCGGGTACCGCCAGCGGGTGAAGGCGTCGCGGAGGCAGACCACGTAGCAGGTTCCGCATTCGAGGCAGCCGTCGTGCACGAAGGTCATCTTCTTTTCATCCTCCGACCAGGTATAACAGCGGGCCGGGCAGCAGGTGACGCAGCCGCGCTGATCGCAGCCGACGCAGAGGCCGGTGTCGAGGACGATATGGGGCTCCCGGTCTATGGTGAAACTGGTGAAGTCAAAAATCTCGTCGATGTTCACAATGCCCTCCACGCGGTCACGATGTCGGAAAGGGCATTCTTCAGGCCCACCTTTTCCCTGACCTCTTTGAGGATAAGTTTGGAGATGCTCGTTTTCGGGGTGCCGTCGATCCGGTAGATGTGCTCCATCATGCTGCAGACCAGCTCCGGATACTCCGTGTATATCCGGTCGATGTGAAGCATCTTCGGGGCGTTCCTGAATCCCTGCAGGTCCTTCATGACCCAGCTGAAGTCGAGGCGCTCCCGGTAGCGCTTGAGGGTCCTTGCGGAGAAGTCGTTCCGCTCGTGGGCCTCGATCACGGTCTTGGCGGCAAGGATACCCGAGTGGGACGCGAGGTTGATCCCCTCCAGGTTGACGCCGGTGGCGTTGCAGAGGGCCGCGGCATCGCCCGCAACCAGGATGCCGTTTCCCACCAGCTCAGGGATCATGGCGTAGCCCCCCTCGGGGATCACATGGGCCGAGTATTCCATCAGCCGACCGCCCTTGAGGAGCTTGGCGAACTGCGGCTGCTCCAGGAAACCGTTCAGCAGGTCGTAGGGAGTCTTGCCGCTGGCTCGCAGGCTGCTCAGGTGGACGACAATCCCCACGGAGACCGTGTCGTAGTTGGTATAGAGGAATCCTCCTCCCCGCACTCCGCCGGTGCAGCCTACGTATTCGTTGGCCAGCCCCTGGTCCCGCACGAGGCCGAAACGGTCGTCGATCACCTCTTTCGGCAAATCGAAGAGCGCCTTGACCCCGACCGCCATCTGGTCCGGATTGAAGGCAGGACGGCGCAGCCCCGCCTTGAGGGCGGTGAAGGAGAGCACCCCGTCGGCGGCAACTACCACCGGCGCATTGATTTCACCCTTGCGGTCCAGGATGGTGACCCCTGCGACCCGGTCGTTGCGCCGCACGATGGTGTCCACCGTCGCGCGGTTGATGAGAGTGGCGCCCGCTTTCACCGCCTCTTCCGCCAGCCACCGGTCGAATCGGGGCCGGAAGACCGTATAGCCGTTGTACGGGGTCCGGTCGAAGTTGACCGTCTCATGCTGCACGGTCAAGCTGGCGTCGCCGGTCATGAAGGTGGTCCCCTTCTTGGCGATGTGCCGCTCCAGGGGAGCCTGTGCCCAGAACTCGGGGAAAATCTCCTCGATGGAGGTCATCCTGTGGAGGAGCCCGCCGAACATGTTCTTCTCGCCGGGGAAGGTTCCCCGTTCCACCAGTGCCACATCCAGTCCGGCCCGAGCCATGGTGAGAGCCGCGGATGCGCCGGCCGGCCCTGCCCCGACCACGATTGCCTGAAACTGCCTGCTCATGCTGCACCTCCAGTGGAAGACTTTGCCCGGGCCAGCAGAAGTGGCAGCACCTCACGCAGGTCGGCCACGAACCCCTCGTCGCAGGTGGGAAATACGGGGGCCTTGGGATCGCTGTTGACCGCCACGATCCGGCGGGAGTCCTTGATACCTCCTACGTGGTGCATGGAGCCGGAAATGCCGAGGGCCAGATAGAGCCGGGGAGCAACGGTCCGGCCGGTCTGTCCCACCATCCGCTCGAAGCCGGTCCACCCCAGGTCGAAGACCGGCCGGGTAACGCCGAAGGAGACGTTCAGGAGCCGGCAGAGTTCCATTAACTGGTCGAAGGTGGCCTGATCACAGCCCTTGCCTGCGCTGAATATCACCTCCGCTTCGGTGAGGTCCACGGTCTGGGGATCGGGGGGGATTCGCTCCACGATGCGGGCCGCAACCCCAGAAGGCGTGGTGGTTGGCTGCCAAGAGACAACCGCAGGGGTTACGGGACGGACATTCGGCATGAGCACCTGGCTGAGACTTCGCCGGGCAACAGTGATGACCAGAGGCCTGGATCCGTCCCAGACCTTGGTTTCCGCTATTCTTCCCCCCAGGACCTGTCGGGAAAGGTGCAGGGTCTCGCCTTCGGGCCGGGCAGTAACGACTTCGGTGAGGATGGCGGCATCGAGGCATGCGGCGACCACCGGTGCCAGGGTGGCACCCAGGTCGTTGTGGGGAAGGACCACCAGCGATGCCGACCCCGCTGTCAGTCCGGCCAGGGCCGCTCCGAGGCGGGCCGGCACGTCCATAAGCCTTTCCCCACCCTCCACCACGGTGATCGAAGGAGTACCGTACGCCCCGAAATACTCCAGCTGGGTGCAGGGCGGAACTTCGGCGGTCACCGCACCCCACGATGCGCCGCAGAAATCTGAGAGACGCGAGCAGAAGGAGAGGAGCCCCCGGCCGGTTTCCTCCAGCTCAGCGCCAGGGAGATCCACAAAGGCGATTATTTTTCCGAGGCCTCCCATCAGATCTCCCTCCCGATCCGGTGCCCTTCCCAGATGGCCATGTCTACCTTGCGGGGGGCGACGCTGTCGCCGATCCGGTACAATTCCGGCACTTTCCCCTTCAGGCTCAGGTAAAGCCCATCGTCCGACTTCTGCCCCATGGCGAGGACGATGGAGTCGAAGGGGCCCCACTCGTTCCACTGGTTGGAGTACACGTTGAATCCCTTGACGTGCTTTTCGCCCGCTCCCCCCCCAACTTCCATCACGGCGATGTCGGGGGTGAAGGTGACCCCCTTCTGCAGCAGCCGCTGGCGGGTCAGGTAGAGGTCCTGGGTGGGGCCCAGTTCCGCTCCGATGAAGAGGCTGGAGGTGATCATGTGCACGGTCTTCCCCTGGTTGGCGAGGAACTCGGCCGTGGCGGTGGCCCGCTGGTGGCCGTCGTAGTCGATGAGGCAGACTTTCTCACCCGGCACCGCCTCGCCGTTCAGGACCTGCCAGACATTGTAGATCGCCGGTCCGTCGGCGCCCCCGACCGGGTGCTCCTTGGGACGGCTGCCGGTGGCGATGATCACCACGTCCGGCTTTTCCGCAATCACCTGGTCGGCCGTCACCTCCACACCCACCTTTACCTGGGCGCCGGCCTTGGTCACCTGGTCTTTCTCGTTCCGGATAATGACGCCGAACTCATCGCGCCCCGCCCCCTTCATGGCGGTCAGCACCTGCCCTCCGAGGGTCTCGTTCCGCTCGTAGAGGGTCACCGCGTGGCCGCGCCGGCCCGCTATCTTGGCGGCCCACATTCCGCCCGGGCCGCCACCGATAACGATGACCTTTTTCCTGATCGCCGCCTTCTGGAGGGTTCCCTCGCCCCACTCCTTCTCCCGGCCGACTGCCGGGTTCTGGATGCAGCCGAGCATCTTGTTCATCCCGATCCGGCCGATACATCCCTGGTTGTCGGCCACGCAGTAGCGGATATCGTCAAGCCTCCCCTCGAACGCCTTCTTCGGGAGAAACGGGTCGCAGATGAGTCCCCGGCACATGCCGATCATGTCGGCCTGGCCGTTGGCCAGAACCTTTTCCGCCATGACAGGGTCGTTGATCCGGCCGGTGCAGAAGACCGGCAGTTTGATCCGTTCCCGGATGCCGGCGGCCAGGGGGATGGTGTAGCCCAGCGGCGTATGCATGGAGCCTTCCACGAGATACAGGTTATAGAAGGTGGCGATGGAGAGGTCCATGAAGTCGATGAGACCGGAGACCTCGAATCGGGCGCAGATCTCCTGGACCTGGGCCAGGTCGAGGCCGCCGGGGATCATCTCGTCGGCGCACATCCTGATGCCGAGGGTGAAATCGTTCCCCACCGCCTTGCGGACCGCGGCGATGAACTTGAGCGGCGCCCGCATCCGGTTGTCCAGGCTTCCGCCGTACTCGTCGCCACGGAAGTTGGTGAGCGGTGAGAGGAACTGGCGGGCAAGGCTCGAATGGCCGAACTGCAGCTCGATCCCGTCGAAGCCCCCCTCACGGACGTGGATGGCGCACTTGGCGAAGTAACGGGCCACTTCCTCGATGTCCTCCGGCTCCATCTCCTTCGGGGTCTCCCGGAAGAGGACGTCTGGCATGGCCGACGGTGCCCAGACCGGCAGCCGGGAGATGCTGCCGTCTCCCTGTTGGCCGTTGTGGTTCAGCTGGGCGAAGATCCTGGCGTCGAACTGGTGGACGTAATCGGTGATCTTTCTGAAGCCGGGGATCACCTCGGGATGGTAGACGTCGATCAGCTTTTCGTAGGCCATGTCCGTCGGGTGGACGCTCATCTCCTCGGTGATGATGAGACCGGCCCCCCCCTTTGCCCGCTCGCCCCAGTAGTACATCTGGCGTTCGCTGGGGAGGTTGTTCACCGCAAGATTGGTGAGGTGCGGCTGGAAGGAGATCCGGTTCTTTACCTCGACCGCGCCGAGCTTGATGGGGGAGAACAGATACTGGAACATCATGGTAGTGGCTCCTCAAAGAATGTTGTGTGCAGGGGCGCTGCTGCCTCGCCCATGCTGCCACCAATCAGGCGGCCTGTGCCGTCCTGGCGGCATCGGCGATGGAGGTCACGCAGCGCTCCAGGCACTCCGGGTCTCCGCCGTTGATATCGTTTTTCAGGTGCCAGGCGACAGCCGGGCAGCCGCCGTGGCACTGGTCGAAGCGCTTGCACTCCTCGCAGGAATGGATCCGTAGGCTGCGGAATGAATCGTAGATCTCCGATGCGTCCCAGATCTCCTGGAAGGTCTGATCCCGCAGCGAGCCGGCCTTGAACCGGTCGGTCTGGAGGAAGGCGCAGGGATACATGTTTCCGGTGGGGCCGACGCAGCAGGTGAGCTTGGCCGCGCCGCACAGGTTGAGCCCCAAACCCTGGCGCTCCTGGGAGGTGAGTGAGAAAAAGCTATCGCCGGTCCGCACGTCGCCGCTCTTCGCCAGCCAGTCGGAGAAACGGAGAAGCTGTGCTGGCGTCGGTCTCAGATCTTCCCAGTTGTCGGCCCCCCGCCCGGAGGGGCGGAACCGGCTCACCCGCAGCGACACGCCGAGGGAGCGGGCCAGGTCGTACATGGCAGGAATCTCGTCGGCGTTCCGGGAGGTAAGTACTGTGTTGATGCTGGTGGGGATCGACGTAGCGGCAAGGAGCTTCACTGCCTCGATGGCCTTGGCGAATACCCCGTCACCCCTGATGGCGTCGCAGGTCTCCCGGCTGGCCCCATCCATGCTTACCTGGATGGCCACCAGCTTGCTCGCGGCAAGGCGGGCAACCCGGCGGTGCCCCAGGAGGGTCCCGTTGGTGGAAATGCAGGTCATGATCCCCCAGCGGTGGCAGGCGGCCAGGATCTCTTCGAAATCATTGCGAAGGAACGGCTCACCGCCGCCGAAGTTGATCTGGAAGACCCCGGCCTGGTGGACCTGTTCCACCAGGTCGAGGGCCTCGGCAGTGGTGAGTTCGCCGGCAGCGGGTTCTCCCGATGACGAAAGGCAGTGGGTGCAGCGGAGGTTGCAAGCCAGAGACACTTCCCAGGTAAGGTTCACGGGGGCGCGCAGCCCCTGCTCAACATAATGATTGCTCACGGAGAAACCCCTTTTCTAGAAGTTGCGTCACGAACTTTCGCATCGCCCCCTGCTGGCCCTCGGTCAGCCCCGCAGGAAGCTCGTCCCTCTCACGGGCGGTCCCGAAGAAGTCGGCGGGAAGAAGTTTGCCGGTTGCGGCGAAGAGAAGGCGCGGCCCCCTGCTGTCGTAAAACAGGAGGCCGAATCCTTCCTGCCGCACGCGACAGGCCGAATGCAGCTTGATGCCTGCCGCAGCCATCTCAGTACACCCCACAGATGCCGTCGATGGCAAGCTCTTCCACCTGAATCTCCTCAAGAATCTGCGGCTCTTCGTTGCATGCTTCGGTTACGACTTTTTCTGCTTCCATGTTCTTCTCCTTTTGTGGTGTTCTGTGCTGCGCCATTGCGTCGCGCGCCTTTTGTCATATGATATTGCAACGCTGATGCCAAATAATAAAACAGCGATCTACATCAAGAATCGGGCGGTTTCGGTCGGAAGTCCACCTCCTGGACGCGTCCCCAAGTGTGGAGAAATGGGGCAATCTGCCATTTCCTATTAAACCTCACCACCGAGTCGTTGCTGAATATCTCCCCAATGTGGAATTTATCCACATTTTTTTAAACCCTTGTTTTAAAAATTAGCGGTTTCAGCCGATTGGGAATGGTATCTGCATCGATTTTTTTTCGGCCGGGCGGATTTTCCGACCGGCCCGACACGATGCCGACGGCCTGCGGGTCCGTCACCGGAAGGGGTCTGCCATGCATGAAAGGAACTCCCACTGCTCATACTGCGGCACTCGGTTCACGGAAACCTGCCGCTGGCCCAGAGTGTGCCGTGCTTGCGGCAACACCAGTTACCTGAATCCCCTGCCGGTCGCCGTCGTAGTTGCGCCGGTAGGAAACGGAATCGTCGTCGTCCGGCGAAACACCGAACCCCAGAAGGGGACCCTCACCCTCCCCGGCGGCTACATCGATTACGGCGAGACATGGCAGGAAGCGGGAGCGCGGGAACTGCGGGAGGAGACTGGCATTGTCATCGACGCAGGGGAGATAAGCCTTTACGACGTGATGAATGGCCTGGACAACACACTGGTAATCTTCGGACTGGCGGCGGAGCAGCCGGCATCCGCGTACCGACCATTCTCCTCGCAGGAGACCCAGGAGGTCTCTCTCATCCTGCAGCCGATCGAACTCGGCTTTGTCATGCACAGTGAAGTTGTATCCAGATACTTCGCCTGGAAAAAGTAGCGCACACGTGGAGTTGGCCCGTACCATCTCAGGGGGGACAGGCGGATGGAAGGCCTCGCCCGTGAATGTACGGTGGAGAAAGGCCGATGACAACCGGGATGCACCAGCAGATCAGCCGGCCGTACGCGGGCCTGCGTGGGGCTTGCCGATTTCGTCCATCCCGACACTGCCGTGGCCACCTTCCACGTTGGGGGCGGCTTCGCCCAGATGGGCCGCGCAGATATACTGCAGTCCATTTGCCCTGGCGCCGCAATGCCTGCATTCGACCGCAGGGTTGTCCGTAATGCTCCTGATGCGTTCTTCCTCTCCCTGTGACCTGAGATGACAGATGTGCATCGAATGGTTTTCACATGTGCAGATCATGATTCCTCCTCGGGTTGGTGGTAGGTGATTCCGCCCGTCTCTGCTCCTGGACGACCGGCAGGCGCACCGTAAACCGGGAGCCTTTGCCAAGCCGGCTTTCCACCTGGATATCTCCACCGTGGCGCTCGACGATATCGAAGGTGAGGGCCAGGCCGAGGCCGACCCCCCTCCCCACCTCCTTGGTCGTGAAAAACGGGTCCCAGATCCGGTCGATGGTGTCCAGGGCGATGCCGCACCCGGTATCGCCAATGCCGATGGCAATGATGGCGTCCTCGGCCCGGCTCGTCGTCACCGTCACCTCCCCCTCCCCTGTGATCGCCTGGTGGGCATTGACCAGCAGGTTCATGCAGACCTGGCGCAGACCGGAAGGGTCACCCATGACCCGCGGTAGGTCCGGCTGCAGCTCGGTGATCACCTTGATCTGGCGATAGCCCGGCTGGTGCCGCAACAGCTCCACGATCTCCAGGAGGATCACGTTCATGTCCACAAGACAGAGGGAACCGTCCGACTTCCTGCCGAAGCTGAGGAGATGATCGATGATCCCCTTGCAGCGGTATGACTCCCGAACGATCACCTCCAGGTAGTGGGGAAAGACGTCCAGCCGGCAATCCGCCTTCAGGGCCGGCTCGTCGCGGAAACGACGCAGGAGCGCCTCGGCGCAGCCGGCGACCGAGGTGAGGGGATTGTTGATCTCGTGGGCGATGCCGGTGGCCAGGACGCCAATGCTGGACATCTTCTCGGTCTGGATCAGGTGCATCTCCTGCAGCCGCTTCTTCGAGACGTCCCGGAAAAAGACCAGCGCTCGGTTTTTCTCCCCCAAGGCGTCCCTGATGGGAGTGGCGGTGATGTCCACGTACTGGGTCCGGTGACCGTCACGCACCGTGACGTGGGAGGTCTCCACCCGTTCCCCCCGGTGCGCCCGTTCCACAGGACACTCGTGGCTCAGGACGGATGATTCAGGGTGGAAGAGCTCCCGGCAGGGGCTGCCGGCCCTGATCTCCCCCGGATACAGCTGCGGAGCGATGAGATTGTGGTGCTGCACCCGGCCGTCCTGGTCATACACCACGATACCGTCGCTGATGGAGTCGAAGATCGCCTGCAGTTCGTTGGTCTTGTTGCGCAGCTCGACCTCGGCCCGTTTCCGCTCCGTGATGTCCTGCGTCGTGCCATAGAGCCGCACCACCTTTCCGGCGCCGTTCACCGAAGGCTCGACGATGGAATAGACCCAGCGGGAGGTGCCGTCGCCGAATAGGAGACGGTGCTCGATCTCGTAGCTCCTGCCGTTCTCGACACCCAGCCGGAGGTGCGCCATGACCGTTTCAAGGTCTTCGGGGTGGACCACGCCGGCGAAGGCCTCCTGGGTCGTTTCTTCCCGTGTGAGGTGCATGATGCGCAGCAGCTCGTCGGAGGCGCGCACCTCGCCGGTGCCCGGATCGAAGCTCCATGACCCCACGTGGGTCATGGATTGGGCCTTGGCCAGGTTGTACTCGCTCTCCGACAGGGCTTGTTCCGCCCGCCTGCGCTCGGTTATGTCCACCAGCACGGCGAGGCACTCGTCACCCTGCTCGGCAACCATTGCCTCGATCCGTACGTACTGGGACTGCTCCCCTCCCGTGGAGAGCCGTAGCCGGCAGGTTTCTTTCACGTGACCGGCAAAGACCGTCCTCAGGAAGGTGTCGAAGACGAGCCGCTCCTCATCGGCAACAAACTCCTCAAAGCGCCGGTTGACGAGGATGTCCCGTTCCACCCCCAGCAGCCGGACCCCGAACAGGTTGACCGACCGGATCATCCCCTCCCGGTCGAAGGTGAAATATCCCACCGGTGCAAAGTCATACAGCAGGGCATACTTGTTGCGGGATGCCTCCAGCTCTTCTCGGGAACGGCGCAGTTCTTCGATTTTCGTCTCCACCTCGACCTGGTGGGTCGTACATTCACGCTGATCTTTCACGGCATGTTCCTCTGATCGACCTCGACTGACCGGGATTGTCTCCATCATCGGGGAAAATATCCGACCAGTACCGGACCGCTCGTCCCGTCACCAGCTGCTGCGCCCCTGGGGGTCGAAAACCGGCGCAGCTCCGCTCCCGCCGCGGGTGTAGTATGCACGGTAATCGTGGGGTTCCTCTGTCTTCTGTTCCCGGCGGCGCCCCTTCCACGCCCGGGTATCGTGGTGGTCATAGAGGGTCCGGAAGAGGTCTTCTACGACTATGCTCAGCTCGTCCACGTCCCGGACCACCTCAACCCGGTCGCAGTACGTTCCGTACAGTTCCATGAGGCAGTCCCCGCGCTGCCAGATGTCGCGGTCCTCCGGGGTAAGCCAGAGCATGTAGCCCGCCTTCTCCCGGATCTCCTCCAGCGCCCAGTCATTCGCGTCGTTGTAGTTGTTGCGGCCGTCCCCCATGATGACAATGGCCGGCTTGCCGCGCATGCTCTCCAGGTGCTTATTCTTGAACGTCTGGAAGACATTGCCGTAATCGCTGTTGTCGTCCAGGTTGATGATTTCTCCCCGGTCGATGGTCTCCAGGAGGACGTTTACCGGCATATTGCGGAGGGAATCAGTAATTTCCACCACGTCCCTGTTGAACACGAAACTGCGCACGTCCATCACCCGGCTCTGGAGGGTGTGGAGCAGCAGCAGCATGAAGCGTGTGGAGTGGCTGACGGAATAGCTCACGTCGCAGAACACGACGAGTCTCGGCTTCTCCTTGCGCTTGCGGCGCAGCGACAGAAGGAACGGCACCATGCCGTGGCGGTAGTTCTTCTGGATCGTCCTGACGACGTGGAGCTTGCCGCGGCTCTCCAGCTCTTTCATGCGCCGCACATCCTTGCGGATGCGCACCAGCATGCGGCCGACCACCTCCTGCATGTCCGCCAGCTCTTCGTGGGTGAACGGGACCACGTTGCTCTTGCTCACTCCCTGGCGGAAGGCGACGGTGGGGGGACTCTTCATGTAAAAATCCGAGGGGATGGCGGACTCCTTCTTGCCCCGGTGGCCGTCCAGCTGCACCATGATCTCCGCCCCGCCGGCATCGTCGTCGGTTTCCTCCATTCCCAGGAGGTTTTTCAGGTCCTCATCCGTAACCTCTTCGTCCACCAGGAACGTCGGCCCTTCCTCCTCGCGGTGCCGATGGGCGTCGGCCTTAAGCTGTTCCCCCTCGACGATGTGGATTAATGCGCCCAGAAGGTCGGCAGGGTCGATATCGGGGACGTTGAGACCCTTGCTGCTGAAGAAGCTGTCGAAGACCTCTTCGAACAAGGGGATGTCGTTGACGTTTTTCACCAGGGTCAGGCGCAGTAGCGCCCGGACCGGCTCCCGGCCGCCGATTCCGCCGAGGGCCAGGGCGTGCACGGCATCGATGCTTTCCCCCGGAGAGACCCTGATCCCTTTTTCCCGCAGGGCGCTGACAAATCTGGTGATGATGCGTTCCATGGCTACCCGAACACCTGCGCAGCCAGCTCGTTCACCTGCTGCATGTCGGCCTGGTGCTTGGCGATGGCGCCGACGGTGTTGGCGACCACCTCCGGCGTGAGCCTTTTCGTGTGCAGGATGGAGAGCACCTGGGCCCAGTCCAGCGTCTCCGAGACGCTGGGAGCCTTGCGCAGATTCAGCTCGCGTGCCTTTCGCAGGAAATCTACCATCTGGCGGGCAAGGGTCTCGCACAGCTCCGGGAAGCGGGCGCAGACTATCCCCACCTCCCGGTCGAATTCGGGGTAGCCAATGTAGAGAAAGAGGCAGCGCCGGCGCAAAGCGTCGGAGATCATGCGCGTGCCGTTGCTGGTGAGGATCACCAACGGCCTGGTCCGCGCCTCGATGACCCCCAGTTCGGGGACGGAGACCTGGAAATCGCTCAGACACTCCAGCAGCAACGCCTCGAACTCATCACCGGACCGGTCGATTTCGTCGATCAGGAGCAGTGACCGCTTGTCAGAAAGGAAACTGCGAAGGATCGGCCGCTGCACCAGGAAGTTCCGGGAGAAGAAGAGGCTTTCCTCGGCGGACAGGCGCTCCACCGCTTCGCGCAGGTCGGCGGAAACTGAGAGGTAGGCGTCCAGTTGGGTGCGTAAAAGCTGGGTGTAGAGTAGCTGCTTGCCGTATTCCCAGTCGTAGAGAGCCTTCCCTTCGTCGATTCCCTCGTAGCACTGGAGCCGCACCAGAGGAAAGTCCATGACGTGGGAGAGGGTCTTGGCCAGGCCGGTTTTGCCGACACCGGGAGGGCCTTCGATGAGAATCGGCTTTTCCATTCGCAGCGCTAGGAAAACAGCGGTGGCAATGGCTTCATCGGCGATGTACCCCCCGCCGCGGAGAAGGTCCTTCACTTGGTGTTCGGTAATCATGGGCTACCTCGTGTCGTAGGAATGGCGCCTCATTCCCAGGGAAATGCACTTCCATTCATGAAAAAGAGCCGCTGTCGCCGGGAAGGGATGTCCAGCCCGGCGCCAGCGGCACAACGAAGGAGTGCGTTTCTGCTTGCTTCTCCGCCGCCGGTAGCCGGTAGGGAATCCCCGGACACCGGCGGCGTGTACCGCATACTGCTGACAAAGGACGCTTACATGCAGCCTTTGAAGACGGCACGCATGTTATCGAAGCCGATATCCACTGGGTTGCCTTCGGAGCAGATATCTGCGGCGGCGAACTTGGAGAGGCTGTCGAGGTCCTTTTCCTGGAGGCCGAGGTCACCGAACTTGGTGGTGATCCCCAAGTCGTCCTTCAGTTCCTGGATCATGTCGATGAACAGCTCGCCGGCCTTCATGTCGGAGATGCAGCGGGTGTCGATGCCGGCGGCGCGTGCCATCATGGCGAAGCGCTCGGGGCAGGCCGGAAGGTTGAGACGGCAGACATCGACCAGGGCAATGGCGTTGCAGAGGCCGTGCGGGGAGTCGTAGAGACCGCCCATGGCGTGTGCCATGGAGTGGACGATGCCGAGGCCGGCGCTGTTGAAGCTGTAGGCGGCGGCAAGCTCGGCCCAGACCATCTGCTCGACGGCCTTGTCGTTGTTCCGGTTGTTGGCCGACTGGCGCAGGTTGCCGAAGATTTCGGTGATGGCCCAGAGGCCGGGGCCGTAGGCCGACTGCACGCAGAGACGGGAGGCGATGGCTTCCACGGCATGGGTCAGGGCGTCCATGCCGGTATAGGCTGCCAGTTGCTGGGGCATGCACTGGTGAATGAGGGGGTCGTCCACCGACTTGCTGGGGGTGCAGTTGGGATCGAACAGCGCCATCTTGTACATCTTCTCGGTGTGGTTGATGATGGAGAAGCAGGAGACTTCGGAACCTGTACCGGATGTGGTATTGATGGCGAGGTGGGGGATCTTGTTCTTCTTGGTAGCCTTGAAGGCACCTTCGAAGGTGCGGACGTCCTGGCCGTCGTGGCTGTATACGAGCTTGATCGCCTTGCCGCAGTCCTGGGAGCTGCCACCGCCGAGGGTGATGATGCCGTCGAACTTGCCAGCGGCAAGGACTTTCGCCCCTTCCATGACTTCATAGTCCTTCGGGTTCGGGGTCGCCTTCGCGAAGACCTCGGAAGCGACGCCGGCATGCTTCAGGACACCCTGAACCGCTTCGACGATGCCGGTCCCCTTGAGGCCGGTGGTCACGATGAGGGCATTGGTCATCCCCAGCGCCTTGGCGTCGTTGCCGACCATCGTGTGTGCACCCCAGCCGATGTTGACGGAAGGATACGCGTGTTGCATCTTGATCGGATATTCACGTCTTTCGAGGCTGAGGGTCCGCTGTGCATCTCTGAAATGTGGCATGGGTACTTCCTCCTTTTTGTGGTATGACCTCACGTAGTGAGTCTTTCGTGATTTTGTCTGAAAACGATACGGCATCCGGGCCTGCCAAATACTTTCTACCTATCACCTCCCTATAACTTTGTTTTGCCCATCTGGTGTTGCGATGATTCTAACCGCGTTCATGGCGTAAAACGCGTCAGTGGCTCCCTCTGTGTCATCTACCATAGCAAGGCTGATGCCAAAAGAAACAACGGTTTATATTCAGGCGTTTATGGTATTCGAGACACTTTTCTGCATTTTGCGGGGATCCGCGGCAGGGGAATTATGAAACATCTTTTCAGGAAATGGTGGTGGCGAAGCCTTACCGGAGGTATGGACAAAATCCACACTGGGGAATTTCGCCCCGGCAGAAAGATGATGACGGGGCATGACGATACGAGTGAGGGTGGGGGAAGCGCACGAAAGAGGAGACGGTTTCGACGTTGTTGCCGCGGGCGGACCGGCCTCTCCTGCCGCCATGTGAGGTCGGGCATCGGTACAGTTGCTTACCGGAGGGATTCGTTCCGGCGATACATGGCCCGGCGCACTTCGCAGCGGTCATCGACCGCCTGCAGGTCGCCGCTGCTCCCCCAAGCCCGCCCCATGCATCCCCCCGCACAGACGAACCCGCCGGGACAGCTCCGGCACGCCGGATTTGTCTCGGCACGGCAGCGGCTCATGCGCAGGAGGACATTCCAGAGACGGGCCCCCTCGGCTAAGGCCGCCGCAAGTTCTTTTCCCAGGACGCCGGTCACCGCAAAATCCCCCGCGTGGCACATGATGCAGGGATAAAGGGTACCCCCGGCGGTGAGGTACGGATTTTCCACGAAGGTGCAGCACTCGGTACGGGGCATGGATTCCCGCAGCCACTCCAGGGGAGCAATGGTGCCCAATCTTTCGTAGAGCGCCCGGAACCGGGGATCTGAGGCGAAGCTGCGGGCAAGATCCTCGTACTGGTCCAGTGATGGGGGTTCCACTATGGGCTCTTTGCCCGCCCTGCCGCAGAGGACCAGGGAGCCAGTCACGACCGACCCAATTCCCAGCCCCTCCGCCAGTGCGAGGAGGGCCGGGATTTCCGTAAGATTGTGGCGCATTTCCGTGAAGAATATCGTGATCCTGTCCGCCAGCCCACCCTCCGCGAGACGCCGCAGCCCGGCCAGTGCCATGGCATAGGCCCCCTCTCCGCGCACCAGGTCATGGGTCTGGGCAGTGGCCCCATCCAGGCTGACCTGGATTGAAAGCCTCGGAAGGCCGAGATCCCTGAGCCCGGCAACGACCTCATCGCTGACAAGGCAAGCGTTGGTCTGGATCGAGACGGCACAGAGCCCCGACGAGCGGCAGAACTGCAGAAGCCTCAGCCATGCAGGGTGACAGAGAGGCTCTCCTCCGGTGATGCAGACTCCCGTCCCTCCCAGATCAGCGAACTCACCTATCAACCGGCGCAGTATACGCTCGGGCACGTGGCCGGCGGCCGCCTCGCCCCCCGCGTCGACCCAACAGTGAAAGCACGCAAGATTGCAGGCGCCGGTGATGGCCAAGGTCAGAGTTCTGGGTGGACGAAGGCCTTCCTGCTTGAGAATTTTCAAGGCTTCAGACGGTACCATGCATGCTTCTCCGCATTTTCATGCCGGGCCGGTCGCCATCAACCGGGCACGAGTATGGAATTTCTCTACACTGGTGCAAAATTCCCCGGTTGCCGGCACGCATCGCCTGCAGTGGGATAGCTGCTGTTCAAAACCGGCGGAGGGATGAGGACGAGGAGGGCAGGAAGGGTCGCGGGGGGGGGTGGGTACATTCTTGCCCTCTCCTCTCGCGGCAGGTTGCTGCGTGGGGAATATTGCAACACCTCGAGAGTTGAACCGGAGCCGGGAGCGCTCGAAAAAACCTTACGTTTCAATCCGGCGGATGGGGGCGCCGGCTACGACGGTCCCCCCCCGGAGCACCTTGGCAAAGATCCCTTCCCGTGGCATGACGCAGTCGCCTGCCTGGTGATAGATGGCGCACCGGGTGTGGCATTCCTTGCCGATCTGGGTCACCTCGATGACGGCATCCCCCACTGCCAAGCGGGTTCCGATAGGGAGGGAAACGAGATCGATGCCGCGGGTCGTGATGTTTTCGGCAAAATCGCCGGAATCGACATCGAGCCCCATGGCACGCATTTTCGCGATGCTTTCCGTGGCAAGGAGGCTCACCTGGCGGTGCCACTCGCCGGCATGGGCATCGCCGGCAATGCCGTGGTTTTCCACCAGCTCCACCGCCGTAACGGGAGTTTTCCGCTGGCCCTTTGCCTCACTGATGCAAACCGCTACGACTTCGGGTGTCATGGGAACTCCGGGGGTTCGAGGTTCACGGGCGTGGTCTGTAGTGTTGACCATCAGACACAGAACAAAGGCCTGCTCTTTTCAGCCTCCGATGGCCGACATGGCGAAGGGTTCGTGCTGCCGGCGGTCATCAACAAAGTGATGGCGCACCGGCTTTCGCGCTACGATAGCGCGCAGCGCAGCATCGAGCCCCACCCTGTCCCTCGCTACCAGAAAGGGTTTCAGATCGCAGCCAGTTTCGGAGAAAAGGCAGCTGCGGGCCCGGCCGGCGGCGGTGACCCGGATCCGGTTGCAGTCGTTGCAGAAATGACCGGTGACCGGGGTGATGACGCCGATGGTGCCGGCGGCGCCATCGATCCGGTAGATCTTTGCCGGACCGGCCAGACCGTCCCGCTCCAGTGGGGCGAAGCGGAATTTTCTGCCGATCCGCTCGAGAATCGCCTCCCCCGGCACGATGCGCTCTTCCCAGTTGGCGGCACGGATCGCCGGCATGTACTCGATAAAGCGGACCGTAAGCGGCCGGTCGAGGGTCAGGGAGGCGAACTCGATGACTTCGTCGTCATTTACCCCCCCCATGACCACCATATTGATCTTGAGGGGGAAACCTGCCCGCTCCGCCGCGGCAATTCCCGCCATTACCCGGTGGAGATTCCCACCGCGGGTGATGCCGGCAAAGGTATCCGGCCGGAGAGAATCGAGACTGACATTCAACCGCTGGACCCCCGCCCGGCGAAGGCTCTCGGCCATTTCCTCCAGCAGCAACCCGTTGGTCGTGAGCACCAGTTGCCTCAGACCAGGGACAGCCGCCAGGCGGGAGAGAAAGGGGACAATCCCGCGGCGCAACAGCGGTTCGCCCCCCGTGACCCGGATCTTTTCGATGCCGGCGTCGGTGGCGGCTGCAGCGATGAGGAGAAGGTCCTCGTAGCTCAGGATGTCGTCATGGGTTAACAGCGGTATCCCGCCGGACGGCATGCAGTAGACGCAGCGCATGTTGCAGCGGTCGGTCACGGAAAGCCGGAGGTAATTGATTGTCCGGCCGAAAGAATCGGTGAGTTCCATGGTGTCGCCTTCTGCCGGGGTATCCCGCCCCGTGGCAATGGATTACGCCCTACACTGGGAGGCCGTAGCGTTCCAGCTTGGTATAGAGGGTCTTGCGGTCTATTTCCAGGACCTTCGCCGCTTTGCTCTTGTTCCCTTCCACCTTTTCCAGCACCCTCACGATATGGTCCCGCTCTATGACCCATAGAGGGAGAGGAGCCGCTTCCGAAACGCGGCCGGGAGAGGGTGGGGGAACGGTTTTAGGGGGAGCGAAGGGGAGGAGGTCCGAGGAGATCACCGGCTCGGTCGCCAGAATACTGGCACGACGGATGGTGTTCCTCAATTCCCGGACGTTACCCGGCCACGAATAGGCAGTCAGGGCTGCCATGGCTTCGTCGGTAATCTCCCAGCTGACGCCCCCGCCCTCGTCGGCGGTCTTGAGAAAATAGTACGAGAGGGGGATGACGTCTTCCCTCCGTTCCCGCAGGGGTGGGACGTTGATGGGAAGGAGATTGATTCTGTGGAACAGGTCTTCCCGGAATTCGCCCCGATTCACGCACTCTTCGAGCCTCTTGTTGGAGGCGAAGATGAAGCGGACGTTGACGCTGATGTCGTGATTACCCCCCATGCGACGGAAGGTGCCGGTTTCCAGGATCCGGAGGAGCTTTACCTGCACGTCAAGAGGCATTTCCGAGACCTCGTCCATGAAGAGGGTGCCGGTATCGGCCAGTTCGAAGAGACCGGCCCTCCCCTTGGCCGCGCCGGTGAACGCCCCCTGGACATGGCCGAAAAGCTCGCTCTCGGCGGTATTGGCGCTGAGCCTGCCGCAATTCACCGTCACGAAGGGTTTCGCAGCCCGCCGGCTGGCATCGTGAACTGTCCGGGCGAACAGTTCCTTGCCGACGCCGCTCTCCCCGCAGATAAGAACGTGCTCGTCGGTCGCCCCCCACCGCCGGGCTGTTTCCAGTGCCTTCTGGATAACCGGGCTTTTGCCGACGATCCGGTGCTCGTCGAGCTTGTTGATTTCCAGCTTCAGGCTGATGTTTTCCAGACGGAGGCGGTTTTTTTCGTAGGCCTTGTCGATAACCATCTCCAGTTCGTCCAGCTTGATCGGCTTGGTGAGGTAGTCGTAGGCGCCCAGCTTGATGCACTCGACCGCCGTCTCGATGGTGCCGTGGCCGGTGAAGACTATCACCTCGGGAACTATGGATTCGGTCCGCATCTGTTTGAGCACATCCACCCCGTCCATCCCCGGCATTTTCATATCGAGGAGGACTACGTTGAAGTTCTCCTGTCGGTATTTTTCCAGCCCATCTTCGCCGTCACAGGCCGATTCGATCTTGTAGCCGCTCCGGGCAAGCTCCATTTCCAGCAGTTCCCGCAGCGGCCTGTCATCTTCGATGATCAGAATTTTCGCCTCGTTGCGCATTCCTAAGGATGACATGCCGGTAGCCTCACCGTGAATTTAGTTCCTTTGCCGTTCGAAGTGTCAACGTGAATCTCGCCGCCGTGCTTCTTGACGATATTGTACGTGACCGCCAGGCCGAGGCCGAGCCCCTTCCCCACATCCTTCGTAGTGAAGAACGGGTCCCAGATCTGGTCCAGGATGGCGGGGGGAATGCCGCAGCCGCTGTCGCTTACCGAGGCGACCACCATCCCATCCTGGCCGTGCGTGGCAATTTCCACGTTCCCTGGTCCCTCGATTGCCTGGAAGGCGTTCATCGTCAAATTCATGAAGACCTGGCGCAGTCCGGCCGCGTCCCCCTCCACCATCGGCAGGTCCCGCTGGAGAGCTTCCTTGATCTCGATTTTTTCATCGCGGGCCTTGTGCCGGACCAGTTCGAGGACTTCTTCGAGGACTCGGTTCAGGTCCACCACTCCCACCACGCCATCCGATTTGCGGCTGAAGGAGAGGAGGCTGTCGATGATCCCCTTGCACCGGTAGGATTCGCGGATGATTACGTCCAGGTACTTCTTGAAGTCCTTGAGGCGTGGATCTTCCTTCAGCCCCGGCTCGTCGCGGAACCTGCGAACCAGCGCCTCCGCATACCCGGCGACCGACGTGAGGGGGTTGTTTATCTCGTGGGCAACGCCGGCGGCGAGCATACCGATGCTGGACATTTTTTCGGTCTGTACCAGCTGCAGTTCGTTTAATCGCTTGTCGGTAACGTCACGGAGGAAGACGAGGGCGCGGGTCTTCTCGTTGGGGTCTTCGATGGGGGTGGCGGTGACATCGAAGTAGCGGCACTCCCCGCTCCCCTTCGTGGCGGTGAAGGAGAGCTGCATGCTTGTGCCGGCCAGGGCCTGCTCTACGGGACACTGCCCAGGCGCATGGTCGATATCGGGGTGAAAGAGTGCCCGGCAGCTGCGGCCCACCTGGGTTTCCGCGGGAAACATACGGGGACAGACGTGATTGCGGTGCTGCACATAGCCGTGGTGGTCAAAGATGACCACGCTGTCGCTGATAGCATCGAAGACGGCCTGGAGTTCTCCGGTCTTAATGCGCAGCCCCAGGTTTGCTGCCTCCAGTTCCTGGATCTTCTGCTTGACTTCCGAATAGAAGCCGATCTTCGAACTTTCGAGGCCGAGGAGGCGCTCTATGTTCGATTCGTCGACCTGTGTCCGTTTCACTTGTGCCATGTCAGTACGCCTTCTCGAGAATTGCCACGAGGTCCTTTTCGTCCGCTTCCCGGGGAGACGTCACGATACAGACATCCTTGAGAGCGCGTCGGGCCAGTTCCGGCAGGTCTTTGCGCTCGACACCGAGGCTTTTCAGGCTTCGCGGCGCTCCGGCGGCGTCGAGCATGGCGGACAGTGCCTCCTGGACAACTTCGGACGCCGTGTCGACGCTGTCGTCGGTCCGGTACCCAAGCCCCCAGGCAAGCTCGGGCAGTTTTTCAGTGACCGCCGGGATGTCATAGCGGATGACTTCCGGCAGAAGCACCGCATTGATGCTGCCGTGGTTCGCATTGTACATGCCGCCGATAGGATGGGCCAAAGCATGGACAATGCCGAGGAGGGAGTTGGAAAACGCCATGCCGGCATGGAGGCTTGCCCTGGCCAGGTTTTCCAGGTCGGCTGGACGGCGCTCCTTGACCGCCTCGACCAGGCTGGCGGAGACGAGACGGAGTGCCTTGATGGCATGGACGTCGGTGAGTGATGTGGACGCCACGGAGAAAAAGGCCTCCAGCGCATGACTGAGGGCGTCGGTGGCGGTGGTGCAGACGAACTCGTCCGGCAGGGTCTCCAGGGTGTCCGGGTCGGTGAGGCTGATGTCGGGGGCGACGCAACGGCTCATGATGGTCATTTTGCAGTGGCGCTCGGTATCGCTGATGATGGCGAACTGGGAGACGTCGGAACCGGTGCCGCAGGTGGTAGGGCAGAGGACCAGCGGCGGAAGGGGTCGGACTATCTTGTCGGGTCCCTCGAAATCCTTGATACTGCCGCCGTTTGAGACGAGGATCGCGATCCCCTTGGCCGCATCCATGGCGCTCCCCCCCCCCAGACCGACGATAACGTCGGCCCCGTGCCGGATGTACTCCAGCGCCCCCGCCTCCACTTCCACATCCTTGGGGTTGATGGTGATGTTGTCGTAGAGAATCACCGTGAGCCCGGCATCCATTATGTTCTTGATGGCGATGTCCACCCAGCCGGCGTTGAAGAGGCCCTGATCACTCACAAGGAATACCTTGTGACCGCCGAGGCGTCTGGCACATGAGCCGATCTGGTTCAGCATGCCCCTGCCGAAGATGATCTCCGGGACCTCGAATTTGCAGTGATGAAGACTGCTCTCCACATTCTCCATAAAATCGCCTCGCATCTATTTTAACAATGTTTTAACGTTTTGCCGGAACTTTTCCAGTGACGCTCTCTTCTATATATGCATGATAGCAATTCATGTGCCGAAATGTCAAACAAGGTTATATTTGAATACATTTACCCAATTCGCTCTTTTCCACGCACAAGTCCAAAACCCAACGGCTTTCGTCCGTTTTCTCCCCAGTGTGGTGGGAATTTTCTCCACGGTGTAGCCATCCTCCCCAACCCTCCCCCATCCGCTCTTCCTCCCTCCCAACCTGATTCCCGCCAGCGGATCGAATCTCAACAAGCCTTTGCAGCTGTAACGTTCAAAAACGGCGCCACAGTTTTATCCTAAAAAATAATGTTTTATTTATGGCATCGAGGTTGCACAGGACATTGCCGAAAACGATCGGTGCACCGGGCGACGATTGTAAAAGCAGAAATAACGAGGGAATGCAGCACCCTCTACAAGATGACAAACAGGCGCACATGGCCTTTTTGGAGGAGATTCATCCGAAGAGGGCCGCCAAGCCTATTATCCGGCGTACGCCTGTAATAAACAAAATATTGTTATGAATGCAGCAGACATCGGGCAATACCCAGAACATTACTACAAGAGGGAGGTATTCATGAAGAAATCGGCAATATTTATCGCGGTGCTGCTCCTGGCACTCACCGCACTCCCCTCCGCCGAGGCGGCGTTCGTCATCGGCGGGGAGAACGGCTGGCAGTTCAGCACTGACGGTTTCATCAACGTCTTTGCAGTGTATCAGACCCTTGAAAAGGCACCAACCAATGTTGCCCCGGTCGAAGGTTTCCTTTCAGGGAACAGTTCGCGCACGGCGACTGCAGGGACTCCGGTGCCTACCGACGGGGGCGCCACTCAACAGTTTCAGGTCCGGACCGGTCTCCTGCCGGAAGGTGTCGGTTTCAACATCAAGGCGCCAACCATCGGCGGCGTGGACATGGGGGTCAGAATCGGCATCTACCCCAATATCCAGAACCATATCGACAGTAACATCGACATCACCCCCAACATCGACTTCCGCGAAATCTACTTTACAGCGGAAGGGAAATACGGACAGTTGCTTGCCGGTCGCGCCATCAACCTCTACCAGGCGAAGAACATCCTGACGGACATGACCCTCTTCGGCGCCGGTGTCGTTGGACCGGTCAATGCCGGCCCGACCATGGGGCACATCGGCTACGGTTACCTCTATCCCAACTTCGGCGCCCAGATCCGCTACACCACACCCAACATGGACGGCTTCAAGGTCGCCATTAGCGTCAATGATTCTCAGAGTATCGGCAACGCCGTGGCGGGTATCTATGCCTCGACAATCAATGTCCCGAAGCTGGAGACGGAAATCTCCTATGCAACCGGCCGGACCCAAGGCTGGCTCTCCGCCTTGTATCAAACAGCGTCGTTCCCTGGCAACAGTGCGGCGCGTGCAAGCGGCAGCGCCACATCCCTCGGCGGAGCGGGCGGTGTCTCGACCGGTTTCGGCCCCGTCGACGTGCTTGCCTCCGGGTGGGGCGGGCAGGGACTGGGGCTGTCAGCCGTGCAGTGGGATGTCTTCGGAGCTGCGCTGGATAACGTCGGCAAAGAACGGAAGACCTTCGGCGGCCTCGGCCAGGTAGTCTACAAGATCAACGACTCCTGGAAAACAGGTGTGAACTACGGCCTTAACTACGCCGAAGAGACCAATCAGGACAAACTGGACACGGCCGCAGGGAGCGCACACATCAAGTCCCAGCAGGCGGTGTCGGCAATGATTACGTACAACCTGAACAAGAACCTTCAGTTCATCGGCGAGTATTCGTGGGCACAGGACCAGTTTTATAACGGCCAATCCCAGGCATCGAACATCTTCGCCCTCGGCACATTCTTCTACTGGTAACCGCAGGCGCCGGCCGCGTCTGTGGCTCTGCCAACACATCACTCAAACAAAGGAGGCTTTATGCCAAAATATGTGATCGAGCGTGAGATCCCTGGGGCCGGCAAGATTTCTCCCCAGGACCTGCAGGCGATTTCTCAGAAGTCCTGCAGCGTCCTGCACGGGTTGGGTCCCCGGATCCAGTGGGTGCAGAGCTATGTCACCGACGACAAGATATACTGCGTCTATATCGCGCCCAACAAGGAAATGGTGGTTGAGCATGCCCGCCAGGGAGGCTTCCCGGCCAATAGCGTAGCCGAGGTGAGAACCATCATCGATCCGACCACGGCAGAGTGACCCTGTCTATATTCCGATTGCCTGTTCACGGAGCGGGCACGTATGTCCAGAGGCATTCAACTAAGGAGGAAACAACAATGACTTTAGCAATTCTTGTAGCAATAAGCTTGATGTGGCTGTCGGTTGCAATACTGTTTCTCGGCAAGGGTGAAGCCAAGGGGACCGGTGCCATCACCGGTTTCGTGGGGCTGGTGGTGGTTCTGGGCGCATTTCTCCAGACTGCGCTTTTCAAGGACGCATTCACCGGAGGGCTGCTCTTTGCCCACGGCCTACTCTACTGCACCGTTTCCTATGCCCTCCTCGCCGGTTTGGAAGACCTTCGTTCCGTCGGCAATGTCAGCCTGATGGTAGCCATCATTTCCGCAATCTATATGGTACTCTTCTATACAGGGGGAACACCCGGCCCGGACGGCAAACCGCTTTCCCCCCAGAGCAATTACCTGGCCTTCGCCTGCGCCGGCTATACGGTCCTGACCGTTGAAGTCTGGTTGAACGCCTACGGCAAAGTGTCCGCCCGGACGCTTGCCTGGTCGCTCATCAGTTGGGTCCCCTTCGGCCTGCTGGTCCCGGCTTTCATGCTCATGTCCGCAGGAAAACTGCCGTTCTGACGTTTTACCGGCAAAACACCAGTCCAACAACTTACAAAGTGAGGTACACTATGAAACGCATGATTCCCGCACTGATGGCAGGCCTGATCATGTCTGCCGCACTACCTGCTTTTTCAGCAGACACCCCTCAGGAAGAATACATCTGCCGGCTTGAGGCCAGGAAGTGCAAGACTCAGATGGAAACGGCTCAGGAAAAAATCCAGAAACTCAATGAGGGCATAGAAAAAGGCGCAACCTATTCGGATTCCGACATGAAGAAGCTCCAGAAAAAGCTGAAGGAATTGAACGACCTGCTGGACAAAATGAAACCGACGGGAAAGAAATAACCCGCAGCAGGACATTTCCCTTGGATCGGGGCACGAATGTGCCCCTTTCTGTTCTGACAGCCGTTATTTACGTGGTACAATCTCTGTCAAGATTCCCGCACCAAGACGCATCCTCGATCGCATATGCGGAGGAGGAGTGACACGCTTGAGAACCACACAAGGAGGAAGACGATGAGCAGGTTATCCCGATGGTTGTGCGCCGTTTGCACGAATATCGCACTGACGATGTCGACTCTTGCCGGTATCGTCCCTGCGGCCCATGCCGGTGATAGGACCGTTATCTGGGAAACGCGGGAAGGATACGTGGCCGTCGTGCCTCAGGACACCGCGTTGAATGGGTCCGTCTCCTCCAACAACCATCCTGTCGAACTGACCGATGATCTTCTTTTCGGTCTCCTCGGTTCGATCCAGGTTCGAGATACCCCGAAGGACAAACCGGCTCCTTTGTTCACCGACGGAGCGATGCAGCTGCTGGCGCCAAATCTCCGTCAGGCCCTCATGAAGGCAGGGCCGAAGGAGGACGTGACTTTTGTCATCGTTGGCCTGTACCGCACCCTGTTCGGGCTCGGAAATCGCCCGATGGCGACCTCGGGAAGATTGTTTTACCGGGACGGCAAGTTGAACATCGTCTTCGGCGTCGTCAAGCAAGAGCAGAGATACGAGCAGGGAACCACGTCATGGGATTTCCGTCTCATTGCCCCCGGTTCCCGGCAGACAACAGCCGACGGGCAGTGGTCGCTGGTTTCCGGCGCGGGTCGCCCGTTTGAACTGCCGAGAAGGGATTGGGTGGCCTTCACCCCCACAGCGGATTTTTCCGTCACGTCGCTGCCTGCTGCAACGGTTTCCCAGCCGGCCCGGACCGCGGATATCCCGGCCATGAAGGGTAAGGGGCGGCCGATGGCCGAACGCCTCGCCACCCTCAACGAGCTGAAGAGCAGAGGATTGATCACCGACGAAGAGTACCGGACCAAAAAAGTGGAGTTGCTGAAAGAAAAATTGCCGGGGGGAAGCCTTGGAGACCAGCTCGCCGCCCTCAACGAGTTGAAGAGCAAGGGGCTGATCACGGAAGAGGAATACCGGGCAAAGCGTCTTGAGCTTCTCAACGAACTGTAGCGCTGCTTTGTCGCAGTTGTGCACATCGGCTTTAGGAAGGGAGAATCCCATGACCAGCAGAAAAATTACCGTGGTCGCGCGGATCAAGGCAAAACCCGATATGGTGAATGCCGTCAGGAAGGAGCTCTTGTCGCTCGTCCCCCCGACCGTGCAGGAACCGGGGTGCATCACCTACGACCTACACCAGTCGGCCGACGACAAAACCCTTTTCATGTTCTACGAAAACTGGTGCAGCCGGGACGATTTGGACGCCCACATGAACAAACCCCATTTGCAGGCCGCCCTCGGAAAGGTGGAGGGACTTCTGGCCGAACCTGTGGACATTTCGCTCTGGCACATGCTCGATTGACACCGCTTCCGAAGGAGAGACCGCCGTGGAGAGCCGCGACAGAATCGATATCAGAGGCGTTGTCAGGCATCCGCGGGGAGGGGAGTCGTCAGCCCGGCCACGATTGCAAAAATATGCTTGCATTTCATGGAATAATTAGTAAAATATAGTTAATCAAACGTTTGAATGGTGCCGACATGCAACCTAACGACTGTCGCGAAAAGCTCATCGCCGCAGCGACACCCCTCTTTGCCAGCAGGGGGCTGCATGGCGTGAACATCCGGGAGATTGCCGGGGCAGCAGGAGTGAACAGCTCTATGATTTCCTACTACTTCGGCGGCAAGAACGGCCTCTACGCTGCGGTGGTGGAGGAGCAGTTCGCATCCCTCTATTCCATCGCCCAGGTTGCGGAGATGGCCATCGACCCGTGGGATAAGTTTGCCCGCTACATCTACCAGTGCGGCATCTGCTTCCACGAAGGAACGGCGGGGGAATTCACCCCCTTCACGGCCAGCTCCGACCGGGGTGTCCTCGAGTGTCCCCGGTGCCTGAACAACGACGCCGGGTCGTTTGTGGAAATTGGAGCGGAGACACCCCAGGTTTTTCAAAATGACCGGGTGCTGGAGGCGGTGAATGGCTGACATCGACTGCCGCTCCCTGCTGGTTGCCGCGGCCACTCCCCTCTTCGCCGCCAAGGGTTTCAACGGGGTGAGCGTGCGGGAGATGGCGAAGGCCGCAGGGGTGAACCTGTCGATGATCTCCTACTATTTCGGCGGCAAGGAGGGCCTCTACGCGGCGGTGCTCAACGAACAGTTCGCCACCCTCATGCGGGTGGCCGAAATCAGGACCATGGAAATAGACCCTTTGAAAAAATTTGAGCTCTACGTCCGGGCCACCGTCGCCCGCTACCGGAAGAATCCCCATCTCCTGCGGTTCTACACCAGCGAGCTGACCAACCCCACCCCCTGCTTCGCGACCATTGTCAAACCGGCCATCAAGGGGGTGGTCCAGATCCTCCTGGAAACGTTCCGCGACGGGCTCTCCCATGAGCAATTCCGCGACGACCTCGACCCGACCGACACGGTGTTGGCCCTGGCCGGCATGATCAACTTCTACTTCCTCCTGGAACCGGCCACCGCGGAACTGGTGGACCATGCGCCGGAGCGGGACGAGGAGCTGATCCGCCATATCATGGACATTTTCACCCGGGGAATCCTCAAGTAGGGAGGGATTTTTTTACACCACAACTAATCAAACGTTTGAACTATAACAGACACTAACCATGCCGCTATGTTAATGTGATGCACCGGACGATGACCGAAGGAATCGTGTCACGAAGCAGCAGACAAGTTCACAGGGAAAGGAGAATATCATGGACAAACAGAGAATGTACGAATGCGGGATCTGCTATTTTCAGGGACTGGCCAAAGATTTTGTGCCGATCACGGCAAGCGCCGACTTCGCCGCCCTGGAATGCCCCAAGTGTCTCAACAACGACGCCGACAGTTTCGATGAAGTTGCCGCTACGTCGGTAGAGGCCGCCTGACGGCCACACTACATCGTCCGCATTTGCCTGGACGGTTATCGCAAGCCGCTTCCCCCAAGAGAAGCGGCTTTTGTTTTCGACACCCTGCATTGCCTGTAACCCCGCCCTTCCCTCCCCGGCATACACCCTTCACATCTCTACGCAGCAAATTTCCCCATTGTAGAGTTTTCCCCCACAGCCGCCACAGGGGAGGACACCTCGTGCGCAGGGCAAAATAGTGACGGACTACATCGCCGGTCTCTCCGGCCAGTGTCATATACATTGTGGGAACGCACCGTCACTGTTACGTGCTATTTTCGCAACGGCCCGCCATTCGCAGTACTTCCCCTCTCAGGAGCGTGACCATGCCGGGCCGCCGCCACCCTGCCCACACACCTTGGCCCGCCTTTTGCTACAAACCCCGCAACTCTCATTAAACAGGCACCAGGGGTAGCACCCCGTTTTTGCCCGTATCTCGATTGGAATATAATACTATGAGCAACCGTCCTCCTGCAGCGGGAACTCCCGTGAAGCATTCAAAGATGCAGCTCTCAGCGGAGACGATGAACCTTGGTTTCGTGAAGAAGGTGGAGGCATTGTCGGGGAGTTCGGTGCGGCGCTGTTT
>Ga0335082_10000359_pt1 | contig 46264 bp, 40 predicted proteins | sample Lox_Sample_41_FD_206718 | JGI IMG/M metagenome (GOLD analysis project Ga0335082, IMG submission 206718) | Soil microbial communities from Loxahatchee National Wildlife Refuge, Florida, United States - Lox_Sample_4.1 | ecosystem: Environmental > Terrestrial > Soil > Wetlands | place: USA...
CCCAGAAAGAAGAGAGCCAGAGGAAAAAGCGCAAACGTCAACATAAGCTCACCCGCCGCCGATTGGACCCGGGCAGAAAGGCAGGATCCGGACCTTGCGGCTTCACACGCCTTTTGTAATCCTGCTGGTCACCGTGCTTCAGTGACCCAGCGCACAGAGGCATGTGACGTGGACGTGGCCGCAACGATGAAGCAACGAGGAGCAGCAAAGCAAAGCGCCCCGGAGCAGGAGGCTGCACTCCGGGGCGTTGGGTGATAGCAGTGAGGTTAGGTCAGGAAGAATTCGCGGGTGATCTTCAGCCATTGCTCATCAGGAATGGTGCTGGCCAGGTCATCGACAGCCACGCCGCCGTCCTGAGCCAGAGCGCCGAGAGCATGAGGCACGACTCTCTGCAGCCGCATCGAGGATTCCTCCGTCCACCAGCGCGCCAGTGCGCCGCTCAGCAGATTGCGGAAGTTGGTTTTGGCGTCGGGGGACTGTACTGTCACCATCCAGCCTTCACCGTAGGGGTCCTTGCTGGCCAGCGAAGGGTCGCCAACCACGGCTTCATTAATATCGGAGACGCTGCCTTCGATAGGAGAAACCATGTCCACCTTCACGCCATTGCGCACCAGGCTCCATACCTTTTGGCCCTGACGAATCCACTGTCCGCGTTGCGGCAGCGTAACGTGCTCGATCTTGCCCGTCAGCTTGGAAGCGAAGTCGTCGATGCCGATGCGGACCAGGTTCGGGCTCTCACTCAGCGCCCAAGTGTGGCCGGGATGGTAGCGCAGGTTCTCCGGAACCGAGAAGCCGCCAACCAGGCTGGGCTGCGGCCGCGGTGCTGCTCCTGCGCGCTTGCTCATTGCCGGAGCCACCTGCAGCGCAGGATGCTTCGCCTTCGAGTAGAAATAATCAATCGTAAGAAAAATTGCGAACATCGCTAGAACCAGAAGAACTGTCATAACCCACCTCCTGCCTCTTCGTCCGAGGGCCCTAAGTTCTCGCCTGCGCCTTTCCGCTTTGCGCCGGCACTCTCTATAAGGCATTCAGCATGCCAAACTGGCAAGCGATGAAGATCGCCGCGATGCGGACGTTTAACTAGCGACGACGGTGTGGGTTAGAGGCCCGTGCTGAGATTTGCATCAATGGATGCGTTGTAACTTGCAGCGCCGCGATTGGTTGTATTCTGCAACGGCAAGTGAATCAAATCGTGACTTGAACGAGGGATATGTGATGATCTGGCAAGTAGAATCAGTCGATTACATCGAAATCAAAGCTGTCAAGACACGCTGTTGTGAATTGCATCGCACTGATGCTAATCACAACACCTCTGCAGCAAATCGCAGCAGGAGTCGAGATCGGGTCGGCACTCAAAGCGTCGCAAGCGACTCTACAGGGTGCGCTCAGGGAGGGCGGCTAGCCGACCACCTTTTGGTCTTGGGACACGCTAAACAATTTGTTCATTGTGCGCTGGCGCGGACATTGAATCGCCGCACTACCCGAACCTGCCACTGGGCAGTGGCTCACTAGATTGCTGACGGGCCTTGTTCACTTGCGGACGCCGCGGCTCGCCGCCGGACACAACCCTCTGCACCCCAATCGTCTCAAACGCCGCATCTCGCTGGATCGCAAAGAGATAGCTACTGCGCGCTCCGGTTTGATAATTGCGCACAGGAGGCAGGAGAGAGGTCTGCATGCATTCATTCTGGCAGGACCTACGGTACGCCTTACGGCAGCTAGGGAAGGCGCCCGGATTCACCACAGTAGCAATACTCACCTTAGCGCTTGGCATCGGCGCCAATACCGCCATCTTCTCGGTAATCAACGGAGTGCTGCTCAATCCTTTGCCATTTCCGCAGCCTGACCAACTGGTCGCGCTGAGCGAGAGTAAACCGAATTTTGATCGAGGATCCATCTCCTATCCGAACTTTCGCGACTGGCAAAAGGACAATCGCTCCTTTACCGCCATGGCCATTGCGCGTGCTTACGCCTTCAGCCTGACCGGGCGCGGCGAAGCCGAGCAGGTCAACGCCGAATTCATTTCTTCGGACTTCTTCCCGTTGCTGGGCGTGAAGCCACTGCTGGGCCGGAGCTTCACCCCCGGTGAAGACCAGATCGGTGCCGCTCCGCTCGCTCTGGTGAGCGAGGGCTTCTGGAAACGCAAGCTTGACGCTGCTCCCGACATTTTGGGGAAGGGACTCACTCTGGATGGCAGTAGCTACGCCATTGTCGGGGTGATACCCGCCGGGTTTCATCTCCGCATTCCGAGCTTCCGCGACCGCGACGTGTACGTACCCATCGGCCAGTGGAGTAATCCTCTACTCAACAGCCGCAGCGCAGGACTTGGGATACACGGGATTGGCCGCCTCAAGCCCGGAGTCACGGTCGAGCAGGCTCAGACCGACATGAACACGGTCGCGCAAAACCTGGCAACGACATATCCGGATACTGACAAGGGCATTGGCGCCAAGCTCATGCCGCTTAAGGCCCAGATGGTGGAGGCGGTACGCCCGATTCTATTTGTCCTGCTGGGGGCGGTGGGTTTTGTCCTGTTGATTTCCTGTGTCAACGTCGCCAATCTGCTGCTGGCGCGCTCCACCGGGCGGGCGCGTGAATTCGCCATTCGCGTCGCGATGGGTGCTGGCCAGTGGCGCCTGCTGCGCCAGCTCCTGACGGAGAGTGTTCTTCTGGCTCTGGCGGGGGGCGCGCTGGGCTTGCTGATAGCGCAATGGGGCATGCACGCCGCCCTCGGCGTGCTTCCCCGGGCCCTGCCGCGCGCTGAGGACGTCGGGCTCGATGCTCACGTGCTGCTCTTCACCATGACGGTTTCCCTGTTGGCGGGGATACTCTTTGGTCTAGCGCCGGCGCTGAAAGCGTCGCACGCGAACTTGCAGGAAACGCTTAAGGACGGCGGCCGTGCCGCGAGCGGTGCGCGGCGCGGTGCGCAGGATGTGTTCGTCGTATCTGAAATAGCATTGGCCCTGGTCCTGCTGGTGGGCGCAGGACTGATGGTCCGGAGCCTGATCCGGCTCTGGGATGTCAATCCCGGATTTCGGCCCCAAAACGTATTGAGCTTCGGGCTTTCGCTTCCGACATCCATGATGTCGGCCAGTCCCAATACCATCCGCGCCGCCTTTCGCGACCTCGAGGCAAGGCTCGCCTCGACTCCCGGCGTCAAAGCAGCCTCGCTGGCCTGGGGCTCGGTTCCCATGGGTAGTGACGACGAAAATCTCTTTTGGCTGGAGGGCCAGCCGAAGCCCGCTACCCACAACGACATGAATTGGGCGATCGACTATATCGTTGGGCCGGATTACTTGAAAACGATGGGCATTCCGCTGCAACGAGGCCGCTTCTTCACGGCTCGGGACGACGAACATTCACCCTCGGTGGTCGTTGTTGACGAGGTCTTCGCCCGCCGATACTTTCCGGGACAAGACCCCATCGGAAAACGCATTAACCTGGATCAGGATGGTCGCCACCCGTCGGAGATTGTAGGCATTGTCGGGCATGTAAAACAGTGGGGATTGGACTTGGATGATACTCATTCGCTGCGCGCACAGTTCTATCTCGCCTGTATGCAGATGCCGGATGAGTTCATGACGCCCTCCGGCTCGACCACCGTGCTGGTGCGTACCGATGATGCTGTGCCGATGTCCGTGGTCGTAGATTCCATTCGACACATGAGCCAGCAGATGAGCAGCCAGCAAGTGATCTATGGCGTTCAGACGATGGACGAAATCATCGCCCTCTCGCTGGCCGAGCGGCGGTTCACGATGATTCTGCTGGGCGCTTTTGCCGCATTGGCACTGTTGCTGGCCGGCGTCGGCATATACGGCGTTATTTCTTACCTGGTCGCACGGCGCACGCAGGAAATCGGCATTCGTATGGCGCTGGGCGCCGACCGCGCTGACGTGATGCGCCTGGTCATGCGCGACGGCATCAGAATGACCGCCATCGGCGTGGGCATCGGAATTGTGTGCGCACTTGGGCTGACCCGTTTAATCGCCAAGATGCTCTACGGCATAAGCGCAACTGATCCGCTCACCTTCCTGGCCATTTCAGCTCTGCTTCTGCTGACGGCGATGGCCGCTTGCTATCTGCCGGCTCGTCGCGCCATGCGCGTGGAGCCGATGGCTGCGCTGCGCTTTGAATGAACCAGACCGCTAACGTTTGGCCGCTGAGTCGCCATGGGCATGGCTCTCTGGCACGCCGCAACGGTGCGCCGTGTCGCCCTCGAAGTCAAACTCGATGAGCACAGCCGGCTCGTTTCCTACCACCCAGCCGTCGTGTCCCGGCTCGATAACTACAGCCTGGGGCGCGGTGAACTCCTTGCGGCAACCGTCCGGAAACTCGATGTGAATCTGCCCGTGCGCCAGAAATCCCACGTGGGCGTGCATGCAGTAGTCGGTGTTGACCACCGGCTTGATGTGGGTCGCCCAGTGGAACCCCGCTGGATAAATCACGCGTTTGACGCGGGCCGCGCCGGCGCGCGCGATGTCGAGCTGGACTCCCGCGATTTGCTGGTGCTCAGTGTCCTGCATGGGTGCGAGCAGAGGATTAGCGCTCATAGCAATCTTCTCCAGATGGGCGCGCGGACTCGGCAATCGCCTCGTGCATCTTCTTGTTGCCGCGTGGAAATTAGGTCCGGCGCATCCATCGAGGATACAGCAGCCGTCAAGCACGCGCGCCCGGCCGCTATGCCATCTCAATGGCGATCACGATCTGAGTACGTCTTCGCAGCCGGCTGAAAAAGTCGCCGACAATCTTCATCCAACCATACTTGCGGCGCAGCAGCTCCTGTCCGCGCACCCCTTCAGGCGGATCGCAGATGCGCACCCGCGCGTCCACCCAGGTTCCGCGAAGGTTGCCTCGCATGTCGCACGGCGCAACCCGAACCTTCGGGTTGTTGCGGATGCGCTTGGCCTTTCCGCTATCGGGCAGCGTATACACGTAAAATGTTGTTCCTTCCTCGGCAAACCAGACCGGCGTGCACACCCCGACCCCGGACTTGCGAAAGGTCTCCAGGCTTAAATATTTCGCTCCGGCGAACTGGGCAATCGTGTCAAGCATGGGCCAGCCACCTCACCAGATGAGCTTACCGCATCGCTGTCCCGAGGAACGACCTGAAGGTGCGTAGGGGCTGAGAGCAGTGTGAATCCAGCGCCTTTATGTGGAATCGTTGTGGGTGGGATGCGGCTCGAACCAGGACGCTCCCCCAAACGGGCTGTGGCTCGCAAAATCAGGAGCAGGGGGCAAGTAACCGCCTTGAGCGTCAGAAGCTTCCCGCATCCAACGCGGGTCGTATTCGACATGCTGGCCAACTTCAGACCAATGACAGATGAAATGTCCCGTCTCGGCTTGCCATGACAATCTCATCGCAGCCAGCCTCCCAGGTTCTCTCTAGGATTCCCCTAGCGATTATAAGACGCGGCCTTTCGGCGAGAAAATGAAGTGCGTGCCATTCTAAGTGGAATCCAGTTGAGACAAACTCTCCGGCCGGCCGAGATCATCCACCGCGATATAATTCTTGCGCTTTCTCAGGACAATGGGGACCGCGATGCAAAGGAAATTCGCTGCCAAGGCGGAAGCCGCAGGCCCAGGTGGCGCCTGGTGCTTCATCGCCATTCCCTTTGATGTGGCCGAGGTTTGGGGCACACGCGGCCGCGTCCCAGTGAAAGGCACGATTAACAGCTTCCCTTTCCGGAGCACCATACAACCTATGGAGGGCCGTCACCTTCTGACCTTCAACAGGCAGCTCCAGGCGGGAGCAATGGCCAAGGCCGGTGACACGGTTTCCATCGTGATGGAGCGCGATACCGACGAGCGTGTTGTCGAGGCTCCGGCCGCGCTGGCACAGGCATTGCGCGAGAACAAAAAGGCTAAAGCGCTGTGGGACAAGTTGGCCTACACCCATCGCAAAGAATTCGCGCGCTGGATCAGCGACGCCAAGCAGGAGGAGACACGCGGGCGCCGCGCCGCGAAGGCGGTGACCATGATCCTGGCGAAGAAGACGATGTCCTAAGGAGCCCAGAAATGATCACCACAGAGACTCAGAGGCCCAGAGAAGAAAAGAGTCGAGTTTCTCTGTGTCTCTGTGGTGAGAGTGCTCTGCTATGAAAGGTCAGAAATGCGTTTACTGCTGAACTGGCTCTTGAGCGCGATCAGCCTGCTGATCGTCGCTCACCTCGTGCCCGGATTCTATGTGCGCGACTTCACCGCCGCGATGATTGCGGCCCTTGTGATCGGACTGGTGAACGCGACGCTGGGATTGATCCTGAAGATTATTACCCTACCTCTGACCATCCTCACCCTCGGCCTCTTCTGGTTGGTCATTAACGCTCTGATGCTGATCTTTGCCTCACACTTCGTTCGCGGATTCGCCGTCCACGGCTTCTGGGCCGCGTTCTGGGGAGCAGTCGTGCTCTCGCTGCTCAACATGGCTTTCAGGGCGCTGTCGAGGGACGCGGAACGGGCGTAAGCAGCCCTCGTCACCGAGCCCGCGTTAATCCGTCACACCGTTTTTTCTCCGCGCAAGATACAATGCCTTCGGCTTTACGACCGCCCGGAGACCGCCCCTATGGCCGTGGTTGAAACCGAGCTTGAATCCAAGTCCTTGCCCGCCAACGCGTACCAGCCTTTGAAGGATGGCGAAGTCTATGTACCCTTGGTGCCCACCACCACGAGCCTGCCGGAAGTCACCGGGCGTGCGCTGCTTTGGGGCACTCTGCTGTGCATCATCTTCAGCGTGGCTTCGGCCTACTCCGCCCTGAAGGTCGGCCAGGGCATGGAGGCGGCGATTCCCATCTCCATCCTCGCCATCGGGCTGGCGCGCCTGTATAAGCGCCGCTCTACCGTGCTGGAGAACGTAATCATCACCGGCATGGGCGGCGCCTCCGGCAGCGTGGTGGCCGGCGCCGTCTTCACCATCCCGGCGCTGTACATCCTTCACCTCGACCCGCATCCGGTGCAGACGATCTTCATCTGCCTCGCGGGCGGCGCTCTGGGCATTCTTTTCCTCATTCCCCTGCGCCGGTATTTCGTGCGCGAGATGCACGGTAAGTTTCCCTTCCCGGAAGCCACCGCCATTACCGAGGTGCTGGTTACCGGGGAGAAGGGCGGCTCGCAAGCCAAGCTCCTGCTGCAGGCCACCTGCATCGCCGCGGTTTACGATTTCTTCGTCACCACGTTCCATCTTTGGAAGGAGTATCTGAACTTCCAGTTTGTGCCGGTCATGCGAGCGCTGGTCGATCGCCAGCGCATGGTCTTCAACTTCGATGCCATCGGCTTCATTCTTGGCCTCGGCTACATTATGGGCTTGCGCATCGCCCTTATCTTTTGTGCCGGCGGCGTGCTGGTAAACTTTGTGATGGTCCCCGTGATCTGGTTCATCGGCAGCCACATGGGCGACGTCACAGTGTACCCGGGCCCGATTCCCATTTCCCACATGACGGCTGCGGAGATCTACCGCTACTATGTGCGCTTCATTGGAGTGGGCGCCATCGCTGCCGCCGGCCTGGTCGGCATTCTCAAATCGCTGCGCGTGGTGGCCGGAGCGTTCGGCATTGCTTTGCATGCCTTTCGCCACGGCGAAGCCCCGCATATGGAACGGACCGAACGCGATGTTCCGGTGGTGGCCATACTCCTCGGCGTTGTGATCTCCTCCATCGCCGTGGCTGTCTTCTTTGGACAACTGCATGTCACCTGGACCATTGTGGCGCTGGGCCTGCTGCTGACGCTTCTCTTTTCGTTCTTCTTCACCACGGTGGCCGCCAACGCGATCGCCACCACGGCGAACAATCCCGCCTCGGGTATGACCCTGCTCACGGTGATTGTCTCGGCTGTTGTGCTGCTGAAGTTTGGTCTCTCCGGAACCACCGGCATGTTCTTCGTGATGGCCCTGGCCGGCATGGTCTGTGTCGCCCTCTGCGTTTCAGGGCAATTCATCACCGACCTCAAGGCCGGCTATTGGATCGGTTCCACGCCGTCGGCGCAGGAGAAGGTGAAGTTCATCGGTATGGCGGCCTCGGCGATCACCGCCGGTTTGACCATCGTTCTGCTGGCCAAGGCCTTTCAATTCGGAGAGGCGGCGCCCGGCGACATGCGCCAGGTACTGGTAGCGCCGCAGGCTTCCGCCCTGAAGGCCATCGTCTCGGGATTCATGAGCGGCCAGCCGGTCGCGTATGTGCTGTTTGGCATCGGCGCCATGATCACGGTGGTGCTGGAGATGCTCGGCCTCTCCTCCATGGTCTTCGCCCTGGGGATTTACCTCCCGCTGCAACTCACTACGCCCATCCTCGCCGGCGGATTTCTCTCGCATCTGGTAAACAAGCATGCTGACAAGACGGGCGGTGAAAGCGGTCGCACCGTACGCGAGCGTGGCATCATCGTCGCCGGCGGACTGATGGCGGGCGGCGCATTGGGCGGAGTCTTCGGCGCCGCACTGCGCCTGATGCCGAAGTTCAGTGAAGACAGGATTCAAACCCCGTTCTATAACAACGAACCCATATCTCAGACAGTCTCCGCGCTTTGCTTCATCGCGCTTTGCCTGTATGTGTGGTTCAGTTCTCTACGGAAAGTGAAGGAACGATATGGATAAATTAGGACGATTCGTCGCGGATGCAGTGCTCGGAATTGACACACTTTGGGGCGGAGACGTCATGTGTCCGTCGGGGACCGGGCGATTCATCGCCGATTCGTGGTTCTCCGACGAGCCGCTTCCTGCGGCCTACACCACGCCCGCAGCCGGGCGTGTGCGCGAAACCGGCGGTGTGGGCGGCAAGACCATCGACCGCGAGGCGGTCGAAGCCTATGTGCGCGCGGTGGACTTGCCCAAGGCCATGGAAGGAATATGCAGCGAAGCGGACAAAATCGGCGGCTTGCGCGGGCAATACCTCGCCGGGCTGACATTATCCCTCAGGACCATGTGGGAGCTGGCCATGGAGATGCTGGGCCAAGGCAAGCCCGTACCTTATGAGCGTTGTGTGCTGGCCTCCACTGGGAAGCCGCCTGAACCCTCGCGTCCCGAAGCCAAGCGCGAACGGGTGGCGGAGCTGCTCGCCCGAGCGGGCTATTCGTCGGGCAACGGCGGGTTGCTGGGAGCAGTGGATGCCTGGCGGCGCGACCGCAACACCCCCATGGCGTCGGTCAAGGCGCTGGGGGCAGCCGTCATTGCCTACTTCGACAATCTAAGCGCAGCCAACCTGCTGCCGCTGCTGCCCAAAGAACTGGCACGGGTGCCGCGGGCCAACATCGAGTTCCTGCCCATTAAGAATGCGTGGTTCTCGGGCTCCATGAATTACATCGGCCGGGCTCGCAGCGCGGATGGGTCGCCGAAATACGAGGCGTCGTACGAAATCAATGCCTCGCTGCAAATCAGCTTCCCGGAGTTTCAGCAGCTCGTAAGCCACGAAGTCGTGCCCGGGCACGTGACCACGTTTGCCTATCTTCAGGACTTGTATGTGCGCGGCAAAGCCGGCTTCGAAGTGACTGTGCTCACCATGAATACGCGCGCGGCGACGCTGTTCGAAGGCCTCGCCAACAACGCCATCCTGATTGCCCACGGCGTGACCGAGGTGGACCAGTTGCCGGATGAAGACATGCAGATCGGTGTGCTGTTGGCGCTCTTGCAGGACGACGCCAAGAACCAGTCGTCGTATCTCACCTGGGGCGAAGGCAAGCCGCAAGCGGAAGTTGCCACCACCTTGCGCCGCGATTTCCTGGTGAGCGAGGAGCGCGCCGACAAGCTCTCGGGCGCCTGGGGACGGCATCCGCTGCTGGGCCGGATGTATCTTCCAGCATACCGCTCGGGTACCGAACGTGTCGCGCAGTTGCGGAGGACCTTGCCGCCGGAGCAGATTCTCCCCGCGATCTACGGCTGCTTCGGGCTGGTGGACATCCTGACCTTGGACGAGGTGCTTAGGGCAGCGAAGACATAGGGCACTCCACCGGCTCCATATGCGCCGTGAAGTGCCGCAGGAACGGCGCCTCGAACGTCAGACGCATGCCGCGAATCTGCTCGCGCCGCGCCCAGACCGCAAGGATTACCTCGATCACGTAATCAATGTGGCTCTGCGTATAAACCCGCCGCGGAATCGCCAGCCGTACCAGCTCCATCTTCGCCGCCGCTCCGAACATCAGGCTGCCGATTTCCACCGACCGGATGCCTCCCTCGAGATACAGCTCCGCTGCCAGCGCGGCGCCGGGAAATTCCTCCAGCGGAATGTGCGGCAGAAAAGCCCTCGCGTCGAGATAAATCGCATGTCCGCCGGGCGGCTGCACAATCGGCACTCCGTGCCCGGCGAGATGATTGCCCAGATACGCCGTCGAGGCGATCCGATAGTGCAGGTAGTCTTCTTCCAGCGACTCCTGTATCCCAACCGCAATCGCCTCCAGGTCGCGTCCGGCAAGTCCACCGTAGGTGGGGTAACCTTCGGTGAGAATGAGCAAGTCTTTCTCCTGGGCGGCCAGCATGGCATCGTTGGTGCAGAGGAATCCGCCGATGTTGGCCATGCCGTCTTTCTTGGCCGACATGGTGCATCCATCACCCAGAGCAAACATCTCCTGCGCGATCTCTTTGGGAGTCTTCGTCTCGTAGCCATCCTCACGCAGCTTGATGAAGTAGGCATTCTCCGCAAAGCGGCAGGCGTCGAAATAGAGCGGGATGCCGTGCTTGCGGCAGACGGTGCTGACCGCGCGCGCATTCTCCATCGAAACCGGCTGGCCGCCACCGGAGTTGTTGGTCACCGTCAGCATGACCAGCGGAATGCGCTCGCGGCCCACGCGCGCGATGAGCTCCTGCAGCGCGTTCACATCCATGTTGCCCTTGAAGGGATGCCATGCCGCAGGTTGACGCGCCTCCGCGATGGGGAGATCGACCGCCTCGGCGACCACGAACTCGATGTTGGCGCGGGTGGTGTCGAAGTGCGTGTTGTTGGGAACCACGTCGCCCTTCTTGCACATCACGCTGAACAGGATGCGCTCGGCGGCGCGGCCCTGGTGCGTTGGGATGACGTGCTGATAGCCGAAGATGTCCTGCACCGATTCACGGAAGTGGTCGAAGCTGCGGCTGCCGGCGTAGCTCTCATCGCCCATCATCACGGCTGCCCACTGCCGGGTGGACATGGCGCCCGTGCCCGAGTCGGTCAGCAGATCAATCAGCACATCATCGGCGGGAACCAGAAACAGGTTGTAATGGGCGGCGCGCAGGAATTCCTCACGCTCCTGCCGCGTCGTCCAGCGGATGGGCTCGACACTCTTGATGCGAAACGGTTCGATTACGGTCCTGGTCAGCATGGAAATCCCCTTCCGTGTTCATGCGGACTACAGACCATGTTCGTGGATTGGGCGCGAAAGCGCAGTGACTGGGGTCACAGGCCGAAGGAAACCGGGGGAAGACAGTCGGTGGCTTAAGATGTGCGCAGACGCACCGCGCGATGGACCAGTTCGTTGGCCTCGTGATTTTGCTCGCGGCAGATATGCTCGATGGAAAACTCCACTGCCCGCGCCAGCTTGCGGCAGGTCCAATTCAAGGAGTAAAGACGCGGGCTGCGGCAGGCGTACTCGCCCAGCATCTGCTTCACCACGATCTGCGAATCGGAATAAACGCGCAGTGACTTGGCCTTCACTGCGATGGCATGTTGCAGGGCTTCCAGTAGGGCGACGTACTCGGCGACGTTATTGTCCTGGCGTCCAATCCACTTGGAAATTCTGGTGCGCTCGCCGCCGCAAGTCTCGATCACGACGCCAATGCCCGCTGGGCCGGGATTTCCGTGCGAGCCGCCGTCCACGAAGGCCACCAGATCAGGCATCGAGTTCCTTGTGAACAAGAGTGCTTCAAGCCGTCGAATTCGTCAAGACGCAAATGTGGTTCTCCACAAATTCCTGCTTGGACGGCCGTAATTCTGTGAAAAACATGTGAATTCATTTTGCATAACTGGTGGATCAGCAAAGGAAGGCGCGTCTTTTCTTGCAGTTGACAGAAAAATTTCCCACACAGAAATAAACTGCATTTGCACCAACCTTCGGCGTTGACATTCGCTGTTGCTCCTGTAGGATTGCTCTCGTCGACGGCCGAAAAGGCAGGCAACGAAAAGTAGCCAGCCAAAGTAGGCTGGGTGACCCGGTCCAGCGGGGCGACCCGCAGGACAGCCGAACCCGAAAAAACCGACGGCGTTGCGAGATGACCGCCGGGGTTCGGAACTGCGAAAGTGGTGGTCGGCCCAAAGGCTGTGATGGTACATGCGTCCACGCTGTGGACTCCCTCGCAGGAGTTAGCGGCTAGAGCATAACCAAAGTCACAGCCTTTTCCATTTTTCCGCGGCCTTGCACATCCCGTCCGGCTATCTCTCTGACTTGATTGCTTCCATAAGACTTTTCGTCGTGGATACGTCAATGCCGTAGCGCTCTCCGCCGCGCACGATAGGGCCGGCAATGCCATCCAGTTCGAGCGGCCGCTTGGCGATGACATCTTTCGCCATCGAGCTGCGTGTGGCAGCAGGAAAGCTGTCGAAGAGCTCTTGGATTTTTGCGGGGTCAATCTGCGCGCCGCTGGCGTTCGCGACAGCGCACGCCTCGCCGACGGCGGAAGTCAATTTCCGTTTCCACTCCAGATCGGCGAAGACCTCTCCTTTATCTTTTCCTGAGACGGCGGTCACCAACGCGAAGGGCGCCAGGAAGCACATCTTGCTCCATAGCAATGTTTCCTCGTTCGCCACGAAGTCACAGCTGAAGCCGATCTCGCGCAAGCGGGTGATGATAGGTCCAAGAACGGGCTCGGCGCTCGCGATCACGTTGAGGCGAACCCCCGGCGAGCGCTGAGCAGAGTGTCCCGGAGCCAGCATGTCCGCGGCGACGGCGATGGTCGCCGGAAATACGCGATCCGGGCCGAAGCGGGCGCGCAGCACTGCAACGTGCTCCACTCCGTTCAGCAGTGGAACCACCATTCGCGGCGGCGCCTGCGCTGCGTCCAGCGCGGCCTGCAGATGAAAGGTCCTGGTGGCAATCCAGAGAACATCCACCAGCTCCGTGAGTTTCGCGACCGCTCTCACCGGCGCGGTGATCACGCCCGACGGCCGCTCCGCCGTCAAGCTCTTGGGATACGCCGCCAGCTTCTCCGGCCGGACGATCACGGTAACGTCTTCGCCCAAGGACGCCAGCGCCGCGCCGACCAAACCTCCAACTGCCCCAACTCCTAAAATGGCATGCTTCATTAGCACCACTCCCGGAGAGACACTATACGTCAGCCTTCTCGCGCGTGGGGGAACCTTGCCGGATAGTCCAGCGACTCTGCCCCCAGAATTCTTCCCGTGCTTGGCTGCTGCACCAGCACCACCACCTTGAGCTTTGCCGGATTCCAATCGGAATGCGCCGTCACATCAACATCGCCATCGAACTGACCATTGGCTGCTGTGCCTAGCTCCCGCAACTGCCGCACCACCGCAGCGTGGTGCAACGTGCGTCCTCCATTTTCGCCCTTGCCAACAGCAGTGGAGAGCCCGTCCTCGGTGATGGCGAGCAGCACCTGCGGTCGCTCGCCCGCCGGAGCCTGGACCGTAATGTGCACTCTCTGCTGCGGCTCCCAGCGTAACGATACCTTCACCGGTTTGGCCTCGGCCGCGGCGCGGCTTATATCGCGATAGACCTCCGCCGGCTCATTGCCTACCAGTTGCACATGGCCGTCAATCACCATCTGCGGCGTGTACACCGTGGCGAGGTGAAGGTGTGCCGCGTAGCTGTTCTGGCGGTCACTGAACGCCGCCGACGAGAACCGGTCCGTCCACCCAATGTAGTTCCAGTAATCAACGTGCTCACCCAGCAGGATGAGTTTCGTACCGCTGGGCGAACTCTTGCGGCTCAAGTCAACCAGCAACGTATCGGCGGGCGGGCAACTGGAACATCCTTCGGAGGTGAATAGCTCGATCACCACCGGAGTCTCCGCCCGCGCGCCCGCAACGCTGCTCACCAACAAGACCAGGATTGCGATCAACCACCAGACCGATTTCCTCATACTGCCGGATAGGACGCGCGCACGGCGGGAAAAGTTTCAACTGGGGACGGCGGCCCTTTCACATCGGCGGCAGATCGTCGAGCGGGGTGCAATGGAGGGAAAGTTAGAAGCATCAGCCGATGCGGTCTGAGTGTCGTGCACGTGCTGTTGGAAGGCCGCTTCCGCCAGGAAGTTCCCGAGCTGTTTCGCGTCCTCATCCATCCCGAACCGCAGACCGACAACCGGCGATAGCGGGCGTTGCAACTTTCAACACTTGCGTTTCGGGTTGGAACTCCTGGCAAGATTGCTGACATGTATGACAAGCATTACAAGAAATACATCCAGGCCCCCCCTCCCCCTGTTTCGTGCAAAATATTGAAAACAATAAGCAAGAAAGATCGATTCCGCGTAAAATATTGCTCCCAAAGGGGTTATCAGAATGATATTGAAAAATAACGACTTAGAGCATAAATCCCCCATTTCTGGGATCTAGCTTCCCCCACCCCTACCAACGCTATTCTTTAGAATCATTGGCTTGGAGAGATTTGGACGGTAAAATCTTGAGCCGCAAATACTTACGAATTTTTCTTTATTCACTAGGACTTATGGGGAAGCCTCGGTCAGCGGCAAACGCGTTTCTCGGCGGCCTCTGCACACGGTCCCACTGGAGGGAGGGCCAGGCAGGAAGCGAGTTAGAGAGGTGTCGCCCCCCAAACAGTTCCTTCAAGAGCCGGATTGTCAAAGAACGCAAGCCACCTCGCCCTGAGGCGGGTGCGGGACGCACCCCTGCGGGTGGCCCCTGCGCTTAAGGGTATCCTGGCCCGGCGTATTGTCAAGATTACGAAGGTACATGTCCGGTAACTGTACTTTCGTAACTTTTTGCGGCAGGGTAACCACTGCGGGGCACGATTTTGTGTCGCCGGCTGAAAGCCGGCTCAGCATTCATGAAACCTGCCTACCCAGGGTTCCGCCTGCGGCTCCATCCTGGGCTAAGCTGTTTCGTCCCGCAAAGCGGGACTCGGACGTCTGGCGATCGCAATTTCGACGCACAAGCGTGGCATTGTCGTCGGTATGGCGCCATGACATTATCCCACGTTGTGGGACTCAGCATCGCAGACGATTCGCTGCTCCTGAGCGCCTCGGGCGCGGAAGATGATAGCCCACCGTTCTAACAGTGGGTAGCTGACGGAAAGGAGTGCGAGTCCCTCGGGGGACGGCCAACATTTGCTTCGCCCCTTCGCCAGCCGCCACCCGCGCCTCACGCCATCCGGCAAACGTTTGTAAACTCCTCGCGGTAGGGTGCCAATCGAAGGATGCCTCCGGAGGAACCCGCATGTGGCCTCAATTGCTTAGCGCTCTGGTCCTTTCCCTCCTCACTGTCACCATTCACGGGCTGGGCAGCTACGGCATCTTTGTATGGGCGGTCAACTGGTGGAAGAGAAAGCCCACCCTCACGGTTGCTCATGTATGGATGACCATTGTCAGCCTAGTCGCCGTGCTGCTGATTCTGCACTCGCTGGAGATCTCTATATGGGCGGAGTTCTACCTCGCGCAGCATTGTTTTGCTGATCGGGAGACGGCGTACTATTTTTCCCTGACCAGCTACACCACCCTCGGTTTCGGCGACGTGGTGCTTCAGCGCCCATGGAGAATTTTTGGCGGGCTGGGAGGCCATGATTGGAGTGCTGATGTTCGGCTGGTCAACCGCGTCGCTGGTTGCCTTCCTGCACCAGGTCCAGACTGAACGCATGAGGAGGTACTTCTCGGGTCCCCCGCCCGGCCTGTAGGTTTGCACCGGGCGTGGGCTGCGCGGGCGCGCGCATCTCCCGCACCATGATGGTGAGGATAACCGCGATCACTCCGTCGCTCAACGCTTCCAGGCGGCTGGTGGTCATGTCGCCGTGTGGCATTGCGAGAATTTACCGTGATGGTCCTTTTTCCTGTGCACTAGTCAGCGTAGCTGTGATATATGGCGGTATCGCGTAGATCGTTTGCGCCCGCCGTCCATATCGAACCGATTTCGGCATCCGAGAGCGTCCTGTTCCAGATAGCCAAATGCGCGACCGCGCCTTTGAAGCCCGTGGTCTGCATCCCTCCGACAGTGATTGGGCCCGCGCCGTGCTGGGGACGCACCTGATACTCGGTATATTTGTCTGCGGCGCCCCGCTTCGCCTGTATGGATTGCTTCCACAAAACGCAGCCGGTGGTCTGGTCGGTCAGCGAAGTCCATGGCTCGGCCTCTCCTGCCACGAACACCCATTTGCCGAGCTCGATCGGCGTAGTGTCATTAGAGGAAACGCCATACTCCATATAGGAGCCGTTCCCCTTGCCCGCAGGCGAGCCCAGGTTGAAGGTGTAAAAAGAAAGTCGCGAATGCCGCGTGAGATTGGTTTGATTGTAAAACCGCAGCGCCCATTCCACATCAGTCGAGGGCCCGACTGCCTTCTCGACAAAATGGACATATTGGTCATCTGTTCCGGTAGTGTTGGCGTTGTCGAGTGCCAGCGGACAAATCCAGGCGGCGACAGTCAGCGCGTTGGCAGAGGGTTGCGAATACTGCGGATCGTCGTCGATCGTCAAGAAGCTTCCCAGGGCACCATCGAAAAAGGGGACCTGTGATGCCCCGAAAGGCATGACCGCAAGCGTCACGCCTTGCGCCGGCATCGAAGCGTCGTGCAGGCCCATTTCGTCGTGGCAAGCAGCACCGGCGAGATCGTCGAGCGGCCAATAGCTCGTCGGTTGTGTGTTCAGAATTTCGTCTTTTATGCTCATTCATTCCTCTCTTGGGCTTCACCCGGGGATAAATTCCCAGCTGCTCCTGCGGGGCTCGGACGCTCGCGGCGTTTGATTTGATTCTATTCGCGGCCCTGCTCGATGATTCTACTGTTGGTTCCTTCCCAAGCTTGTCAGCCCGACCGAGATTCGCCTTCCTATGTCCTGTCATCCTGAGCGGAGTGAGGCCGCGCAGCCGACCGAACGCAGTCGAGAGACAAGGCCAACAATTCAATCGTGGCGCTGTACACGGATTTTTCCGGCGACATCGCCACCGCGCAATACACCTTCATCCTGGGCGCGCAGGTCAAGTCTGGGGCCACGGCCCCGGAAGGAATGGTCACTGCACAGGTTCCGCCGGGAGAGTATCTGGAATTCACCTCCGAGCAGGGAGCCTTGTCCGTCGTGGTACCGAACCAGTGGAACGCGATTACGCAATACTTCAAGCAGCCGGGCACACCGCACGCACGCTCAAGGCCGACTACGAGATATATGAGGCCGCCATGAACCCGAACAGCGTAACCGGGAGGATCTACATCGGCGTGAAGTGAGACTTAGCAGGATCGAGCCAGCCTGCTGTCGATCAACGATGAGACTATTCGCGCATGGTCTGGCGTTTCATAAGAATATGAGCCCCGTAGGGGCGGCACGGTTTTTGTGCCGCCGGCTGAAAGTCACCCCAACCAGCGCAAAACCGGCGCTGGTCGGGGACCTCGATCGCCGGCTCGGGGTTCATAAAATCTGCTCACCCAGGATTCCGCCTTCGTCTCCATCCTGGGCTAACTGCAATTCCGCGCCTGCGGCGCTCGAGTGTTCGCGCTCCTAAACTGATTCTGCTCCAGCCATCACGATTCCCCTTCAAGCCCATGCTACGTTTGGGAACCGAAGCCCAGCGACGTTGCACGTTGACTGGGCAGCGAGGGGCGCATAGAGTGTGGCAGTCTCCCACCCTGTCCGCAAAGGCGGCGGACAGAAGGCTGCTCTAGCGCAGCCGGAGCAGCAGGAACATCCGGGCGCCGAACGTCCGTGAGGCGAGGCACATCGATGGCGCTCCTCCGGGAGGTTTTGATGGCCGCTCCAGGCATTTCATTGCAGACGGAACCAATTCGGTCGGAGCCGCAGATTCAGCCGTGGGGGCCCGCCACTCGCGTGGCCTTTCGCTTCTGCTTCGTTTACTTCGGGCTGTACTGCCTGATCACGCAAATTTCCACCAGCCTGGTGCCGCTCCCCAATGTTGATATTCCGGACCCCTCCGCGTTCTGGCCGACGCGGCAGATCGTTTTCTGGACAGCAAGCCACATCCTCGGCATCAGCAAGCCGCTGGTTTATACCGCCAGCGGAAGCGGTGATAAGACCTTCGACTGGGTGTTGCAGTTCTGTTTGTTGGTGATCGCAGTTCTCGCGGCTGCAGTCTGGTCGCTTCTCGACCGCAAGCGCGAGCATTACGCCGGATTGTATAAGTGGTTTCGGATCTTTATTCGCATTTGTCTGGCGGGACAGATGTTCACTTACGGTTGGGCCAAGGCGGTGCCGCTGCAAATGCCATTTCCTTTTCTCGCTAAGCTGGTCGAGCCCTACGGCAATTTTTCGCCCATGGGCGTGCTGTGGGCCTCCATTGGCGCGTCGCCGGCGTACGAGATCTTCGCGGGATGCGCGGAGATCCTGGGTGGAATCCTGCTCATTGTGCCGCGCACCGTCACGCTCGGTGCGCTGGTCTGCCTGGCCGACATGACACAGGTCTTCATGCTCAACATGACGTATGACGTGCCGGTGAAGCTGCTTTCCTTCCACCTCATCCTGTTGTCTGTGTTTCTGCTGGCGCCTGATTTGCAGCGTCTCGCCGACATGTTCTTCCGGAATCGGCCGGTGGCTCCGGCGAGGGAAATTCCGCTGTTTGCCACAGCGCGCGCCAACCGCATTGCCCTGGTGGCGCAAATCGTCATCGGGCTCTGGCTGATGGGAATGAATGCCTACGGCAGTTGGAAGACCTGGTATCTCTACGGCGGCGGCAGCCCCCGGTCAGCGCTCTACGGTATCTGGAACGTGGACCAGCTCACGCTGGACGGACAGGTTCGGTCGCCGCTTCTCACCGACGAATCCCGCTGGCGGCGCGTCATCTTTGAGTTTCCTTCGCGGATGGCCTTTCAGCGCATGGATGACTCGCTGGCCCGCTATGGCGCCACCATCAACACTAACGACAACAGGCTCAAGCTAACCAAGGACGACGATAAGAACTGGAACGCCAGCTTTGTCTTCCAGCGTCCGGGGCCCGATCGGTTGATGCTCGATGGCGACATGGATGGCCACAAGGTTCAGATACAACTGCAGCTTGTGGACCGGAAGAAGTTCCTGCTCGTCAGCCGGGGCTTCCACTGGGTCCAGGAGTACCCGTTCAATCGTTAGCCAGACCGCATCCCCTGAAAAGTCGTCCTCCCTGACAAGCGGGTATACTTCTGCAACGCGGCCAAAGCCCGCGCATCGAACCACGCATGGTTTCACGGCCACAGGCATTGAGCGAACAGGACTTGCGGGACCTGGGATTCGGCTCGGTCGTTTCGCGCGAGAGCCAGCAGCGGCTCCTGAACCGCGATGGCAGCTTTAATGTGCGGCGTCGCGGGCTGGGATTCTGGTCGTCGTTCAGCCTGTATCATGCGCTGCTCACCATTTCCTGGTCGCACTTTTTCTTCATCTTCGTCGGCTGGTACTTCATCGCCAACGCGCTGTTTGCGCTCGCCTACCTGGCCTGCGGGCCGGAGGCGCTGTCGGGCAGCACCCTGGGTCTGGACAATCACCCATTCCTGCGCGCTTTTTTCTTCAGCGTGGAGACGCTCTCCACCATCGGATACGGCAATGTCGCGCCCATTGGCCTGGCGGCCAACGCGGTAGTGACGGCCGAGGCACTAGCTGGACTGATGGGCTTCGCTCTGGTCACCGGGCTGCTGTTCGCGCGCTTCTCGCGGCCGACCGCCCGGATCCTATTCAGCCGTCATGCAGTCGTGGCGCCCTACCGCGACGTCCGAGCCATGGAGTTTCGCGTGGCCAACGCCCGCTCCAACGAGCTGATCGAAGTATCGGCCAAAGTAATGCTGAGCCGGTTCGAGGAGGTGGATGGCGCACGCACCCGCCGCTACTATCCGCTGGCTCTGGAGCGCGACGGCGTGGTGTTTCTTCCCCTGACATGGACGGTCGTGCATCCCATCGACGAAGCCAGTCCATTGCATGGGGAGACGCCGGAATCCCTACGGAACTCACTGGCGGAGGTCCTGGTCCTGCTGAAGGGGTTTGATGAGATATTTTCGACTTATGTCCAGACCCGTACCTCATACACCGCGAGTGAGATAGTATGGGGCGCGCGCTTTGCCAACGCCTTCATGCTGGGCGCGGCCGAGGAATTCGCGGGCAGCAAGCGCAAAGGCGGAAAGGTCGCGGTGGACATGCGGCTGTTCGACAAAATCGAGCCCGCGGTCGAGTTGTTGGAGAAGTAACTGGAAGGCTCGAAACTCAGGAGGAAAAATGGCTGGACCGATCGTTACCGGTATCAAACGCGCCTCGGGATGGTCGATTGCGCTGGGCGTTCTGATGATTGTCCTAGGAATCATCGCCATGCTGTCGCCCTGGGAGTTCGGCATCGTCATCGCGCTCATTATCGGGTGGATGGCCATCTTCAATGGCGTGGCGCAGATCATCTATGGCATCCGCACTCATAGCGGCGGGCGGACTGTGCTGGAGGTCATCCTCGGCCTCATCTACATCGTCGCCGGCATCTACCTCTTGATGCATCCAGTGGGCGGGTTGCTGGTGCTGACCATCTTCCTGGCGTCGTTCCTGATTGTGTACGGAATCTTTGCGCTGGTGCTGGCGTTTCACATGCGGCCGCTTGCGGGCTGGGGATGGGTGCTGTTCGATGCCATCATCACCATTCTGCTGGGCGTTCTGATCTGGGCCCACTGGCCGGCGAACGCGGAATGGGTGGTGGGAACGCTGTTCGGCATCAGCATCCTGGTGTCGGGAGTAACAAGGCTGATGGTGTCGATGGCGTTTCGACGGATGGCGTCTGCTGCTGGATAAGGGAGTTTTACTCCGAGACAACGGGGGCGCGGGGAAATGACAAGCAAATCGCCTCCGGTTTTTGAGTGTCTCGGTGGTGAAGTCAGCGTTTCTGCGACGCAGGGACTCCGGCGCGCTACGCGTAGTCAATCGGGTGGGTCTGCAGCCAATGTTCGTCGCGAACGGTATTCATCTCCTTGAGCGCCGAGCGGCCCATCGAAGCGGTGAGTTCGCGGGTCTTCCAGGCGAGTCCGATCGCCAACCCGATCATACTTCCGGCCACGCCGAGGCCGACGGTCTTCGCGCTGCGCTTGCGACGACCAGCAAAGCAGGAACCGATGAGGGCGGCACAGGTGCCCAGAACGGCGAGTCCCAGGGCTCCCCGGGCCGATTTGCTCAAGGCATTGGAGAGAGGTTGTCCCTGAAGATGTGAGTCCCGGCCATTACGCAATCCTGACAGTCCGGAGTTAACCAGCGCCCGGCCGTATTGCAGGCCATTCTTCATTTTGCCGTCCGACTTCATAGCAACTCCTCCGGTTCCTCACCGCTTCCCGCGGGTTGAAGGGCTGGATCGATTAGCGTCCCGCAAGCCGCCTCTATCATGACCATCCCATGCCGGGTCCCACTACGTCTATGACATGCGTCACAATTCGAGGATGTGAAACATCACAGATGGGAACCTCGCGATCATTAAGCCTACCTGATCTTGATGCGAGGGAGGGGAATTCGATTGTAACGAGTACGTAATATGGCGGGCCTGGGCTGGCGGCAGTCGCTTGCGAGGGTGACGGGCGTCCCCGAGGCGTTCATCGCGACACCCTGCGGCCCAGTTGTATCGTCGCCAGGTCAACCCAGCGCTCGCCGTTGCCTTTTACGAAGGTCAGTTTGGCGATTCGTGCCTTGCGAGTCTCGGAGAACTCCTTCCAGCGTTGGCGCGCAATCTCGATGGCCTTACGGGCCTCGTCCGAGGTGTCGGCCTTGATGATGGTCAGGTGCGGCATGTAAGGCCATGGCTCGTTGCAGTGAAGCGAATTCACGTTCATGCGATCGTGCAACTCGCGCATACGATAGGCGCCATGGGCGACCCGGAGGAAGACCGTGGGAGTCAATGGAAGGAAGGTCTCCACGTCACCCATGGTGACCTCAAAGGGCGACGTCGCCTGACAGATCTCGGTCAACAAATCGAGGGCCTGCTCCTCGGTGCGGCGCAGCGCTCGCGGCGGCAAAATGGTGAGGTGGGCGTCGGCGTGGGTGTGCGCAGGGTGAAGCTCCCGGCGTAACTGCTCTACAAAAATCCCCACTGGGCTGCGGATGTAGGCAACCGCAGCATATAAGAGCGAATTCATGAAGCCTACATTATAGCGGCGCTTTGCCGGGATACGGCAACCCCGGGAACAGGTGGTAGTGTCTCTGCTGCTAACTATTGAACATGCATAAGGTTTGTGGCACGATTCGCTCGTGGCAAACCACCACAGGCGTGCACCGCAACGAGGATGAACCGAAGTCGCAGTTTTTCTTGCGCGATTTTGCAAAGCCGATAATTCTGTGCGTGATCTTCGTGTACGCGGCACAGTGGGCATTCCATTTCCCGGGAACAGGCCGAATCAACTTGGTGGCAGGCATTATCTTCGGCGGAACCGCAGCATTACTCTGGATTCTATCTCCCCGCAAGAATCGCTAAAGGGATTTCAAACTGAGACACTACGGAACAGGTCATGAGGACGGCTCGCCACGAAGAACGGGATGTGGCATGGCGAGCGCCCCTTAATTCGCAGGCAAGAAAAACCCCCACCGAAGCCTGGAACCCCGGTGGGGGGAGCAACATTCAGGTTGTCGAACTATCAGAAACAGTCAGCTACGAGCGACTGCTTTAGTACATGCCGCCCATGCCGCCGCCGCCGTGAGGCATTGCCGGTTCCTTCTTCTCTTCCGGAATCTCGGATACCAGGGCTTCGGTGGTGAGCATCAGGGCAGCGATGGATCCCGCGTTCTGCAGGGCCGTGCGCGTGACTTTGGTCGGATCGATGACACCGGCCTTCACCAGGTCTTCGAAGTGATTGGTCTGAGCGTTGTAACCGAAGTTGGGGTCCTTGTGGTCGCGGATACGGCCGACCACGATGGCACCCTCTTCGCCGGCGTTACCAACGATCTGGCGCAGCGGCTCTTCCAGCGCGCGACGCACAATGTTGGCGCCGATCTTCTCGTCACCCTCCAACTTCAGGGCTTCGATGGCGTCGCCGGAGCGCATCAGGGCCACGCCGCCGCCGGGAACGATGCCTTCCTCCACCGCAGCACGGGTGGCGTGCATCGCGTCCTCAACGCGGGCCTTCTTCTCCTTCATTTCAGTCTCGGTGGCAGCACCGACCTTAATGACGGCTACACCCCCAACCAGCTTCGCCAGCCGCTCCTGCAGCTTCTCGCGATCGTAGTCGCTGGTGGTCTTGTCGATCTGGCCGCGAATTTCCTTCACCCGGCCTTCGATGTCCGTGTGCTTTCCCTTACCCTCGACGATGGTGGTGTTGTCCTTGTCGATGGTGACTTTCTTGGCCTGGCCGAGGTCACCCATCTGGACGTTCTCCAGCTTGATGCCGAGATCCTCAGTGATGGCCTTGCCGCCAGTCAGAGTGGCGATGTCCTGCAGCATGGCCTTGCGGCGATCGCCGAAGCCCGGGGCCTTCACGGCCGCGACATTCAGCGTGCCACGCAGCTTGTTGACGACCAGAGTCGCCAGCGCTTCGCCTTCCACGTCTTCAGCGATGATGACCAGCGGACGGCTGCTCTTGGCGATCTGTTCGAGCAGAGGAAGCAGGTCCTTCATCGAGGAGATCTTCTTCTCGTGAATCAGGATGTAGGGGTTCTCCAGGACCGCTTCCATACGCTCAGGATCGGTCACGAAATAGGGAGACAGGTAGCCGCGATCAAACTGCATGCCCTCGACAACCTCAAGCTGGGTCTCCATCGTCTTAGACTCTTCCACCGTGATCACGCCATCCTTGCCAACCTTCTTCATGGCCTCGGCGATGATCTTGCCGATGGTTTCGTCGTTATTGGCCGAGATGGTGCCCACCTGGGCGATCATCTCGCCAGAAACCTTCTGCGAGTACTTGTCAATGGCGCCACCCTTGTGGTTGCCATCTTCGTCCACCGTGCCGCAAACCGCGGTCACGGCCTTCTCGATGCCGCGCTTCAGCGCCATCGGATTGGCGCCGGCGGCAACGGTCTTGACGCCTTCGCGGTAGATGGCCTGCGCCAGAACCGTCGCGGTGGTAGTGCCGTCACCGGCCACGTCGGAGGTCTTGGAAGCGACCTCGCGCACCATCTGCGCGCCCATGTTCTCGAGCGGGTCCTTCAGTTCGATCTCTTTCGCCACGGTCACGCCATCCTTGGTAATAAGCGGCGAACCGAACTTCTTCTCGATCACCACATTTCGGCCCTTGGGGCCGAGGGTGACCTTCACAGCATCAGCCAGAACATTCACGCCGCGAAGAATTGATTGGCGCGACTCCTCGCCGTGCAGAATTTGCTTTGCCATTGTCTTCTCCTTGAGTTGTCAGCCAGTAGCCGGTTGTCAGTGAAACCGGAACCGGACTGAGTGCAATTGCTTGGAAACTTTGTCGTTGTCGATCGTGACTACTTCTTTGCGGTGGCTTCCTTCGCCTTGCCGGCGCCTTCCAGAATGCCGAGCACTTCTTCCTCGCGCATGATCAGGAAGTCCTCGCCGTCGATCTTGATCTCGGTGCCGGCATACTTGCCGAACAGGACCCGATCGCCCGCTTTTACATCGAGAGGGAAGGTTTCGCCTTTGTCGTTGGTCTTGCCCCGGCCGACGGAAATCACCTCGCCCTCCTGCGGCTTGTCTTTCGCGCTGTCGGGGATGATGATTCCGCCACGTGTGGTTTCCGCCTCTTCGACGCGGCGGATCACGATACGGTCATGCAGGGGAGTCAGTTTCGTAGCCATTCACAAACTCCTTTCAAGCTTGTTGGTTTCATTTGGATTGCGTTGCACGTTGTGCCGGCCTGACACTTCTTCTTGCACCGTGACCGGCATTTTCATGAACTTTTGGGGAGCAAATTCCATGCTTTAGCAGGGCCAATGGGTGTACGGCGCCCTGTTAGCACTCATCCCCAATGAGTGCTAATGATACCGACAGAAGGCTACGATGTCAAGACTGGTATGAGCGTAATTCACTCAAATTTCAAAATCTGTGGCATGTCTCACATAAGTTACTTACATTTAATGAGTTAAATGGTCGTGGCGAATTCTGGATCCAATGCGTGCCTTGTAGTCTCTGAAACGAGGGCGGAAGTCCTCAGTCACGCTCGGTCACGTCGGGCCTTGCGCCCACCGGGGTAACATTCGTGAAAAACCCCGTGTCGAACTCGCGGAGGGCCGCCGGCTTCCGAGGGAATGAATGCAGTCAGCGGCCACTCCAGCAGCCATCCGAGCGAGCGCCTCGCAAGGAGATCAGGGGAGACAGCCTCCGCGTTCTGCACCAAGGGGTTTTCTTAGCGGTGCTCAGAGCGAAGCCTGCCGGATCATCACCAACAGGAAAAGCAATCCAAGGCGCAAACAACCGCGCTTATCGCCAATTCAGATTTAGCGCTTCTCCGGCGTGTCTAATCTCGCTCAACAATTTTTTGACTCGGCAAGGCGCGGCGATTAATATTCGGAAAGATAAGTGGGTGGGATCGTGCCAGTCCTGGGTGCCGCTCGGTTCTCTTGGTGTCTTCGCCTGTGGATACCTCTGTGTGTGTTCGCGCTTGCAGGCGTGAGTTTGCCCGCACACGGCGTGGCGCAAACGATGAGCGCCGCGGAAATAGAGTTTCCCCAAGCCACTGAACCACCGCAAGGTTCCGTCAACACGAACCAGGAAATTCAGACGGCGGCCCAGTCCCCCCCCGACACTGCTTTACAGGACACAGCTTCCCCCAGCGAAAAGTCTCCCGCGAATGATGCTTTGCATTTGCCTACAGCCTTGCAGATCGAAAATGCGGCAAATGCGGAAGTGGGAGATCCCGCAGTCAAGCTCACTGCGACTGCTGCTCAGGTCACGAACCAGGCGGGCGCCTTGCCTGCCAAGTACGACGTGACCCAGATCGGGCGACGCGATGTGGGGTCCGGGCTGGATTTTTACTCCATTGACCGTGAGATTGCCCTTGGCCACCGCTTGGCGGAAGAGGTGGAACAGAGTGCGCGTCTGGTTACCGATCCCATGGTCAACGAGTACATCAATCGGATCGGCCAGAACCTGGTGCGCAACTCGGATGCCCGGGTGCCGTTCACCATCAAGATCCTGGACACGGATGAAGTGAACGCCTTCGCATTGCCGGGCGGTTTCTTCTATGTGAACCGTGGGTTGATCCTGGCTGCTGATGATGAGGCGGAACTCGCCGGGGTGATGGCGCACGAGATCGCGCACGTCGCGGCGCGGCATGCCACCAAGAACATGACGCGGGCGCAGATCTTCAATATGGCCTCGGTGCCGCTTATCTTTATTGGAGGTCCGGTGGCCTATGCGATCAGCGAGGTTGCCTCCCTCGCCATTCCGATGACGTACCTCAAGTTTTCGCGCGATGCGGAGCGCGAAGCGGACCTGCTCGGCCTGGAGTATGACTACGCGGCGGGTTACGATCCGCATGCCTTTGTGGAGTTCTTCGAGAAGCTGAACGTGGATGGAACCAAGAAGCACAGCGCGCTGGCCAAGGCATTCGCCACGCATCCCATGAATGCTGACCGCATCAAGGCCGCACAGGACACCATCCGCAAGTACTTGCCCGATCGGCCGGACTACCTGGTGGACACGAGCGAATTCGAAAATGTCAAAGCGCGGCTGGTTGCACTGGAGAACGGACGCCGGCTGGGTGGGGCCAAGGGTGGCGATGGGAGCCGTCCCGTGCTGCTGAGGCGTACCAGTTCCTCCTCATCGGGCAGTGCCGGCGATTCGGGGGCGCAATCCAGCCAGGACAGCACGGCCGGCAAGAAGGATGACGACCGCCCCACACTCAAGCGGACTACCACCGATTCAAATTGATGGCGTGCTGTAAGCGACCAGTGTTTCCGGATAAAACGTTGTCCGGCAAGTGATCACTTTTCCGCCCGGGAAGAGCCTCCGCAACTGTCCAGCCGTCAACAGGTGCACGTGCTCGTATGGCGTCCTGCCCAAACGCCGGATGAGGTTGCGCTGCTTGTCTTCCGGCAGGAATTGCAGGAAGGGCAGGTGATAGTGAGGATCGACCGGATACCAGAAGTTGGGCGTGGCGACGAACCACCCTTTGCCCACGCGCTGTATCTCGGCCGCGAATCGCTCGATCAGTTCCTCTCCCGGTAGATGCTCGAGGACGGCGTTGGAGTACACAATGTCGAAGGACTTGTCAGTGAAGGGAAGCGCGCATCCATCGAAAGCGATGGCCTGCACGCCGGGAAAGCTGTTCCGGTAATCGAGAACATCCGCGAAGGAGATGCTGCCTCCGATGATGCGCGAGCGGTGCTCATAAGACGATTCCAGTTGCTCAGGCAGCCCGATACTGGTTCCCGCCGCTCCTACATTCAGGATGCGGGTTGCTGCCGTCGGACGGAACAGTTGCAGGAAGAGCTGATGCCTTCGCTCGCGAGACTTGCGGTGCAAATACAGGAACAGGCGATTCATCGCTTTTTTTGTCTGGTGCTTGATTCTATCGCCTGGCCTGATTCTGCCTGCCTGCAGCCTGCCGAGGCTGAGAGACCGGCAACTGTGGACGTGCTTGGACAACACGAGATGCCGTTGCTGACATGGCCGGGCGCCCTGCAGTCGGAATTTGCCATCGTCGTCGTTGCGGGCTGCAAGACAGAGTGTGCGGTGGCTGTTGTTGCAAGGGCACTTACAGTGAATTAAGCTGAGACTGACTTCAGCCACCAGCCGGGATGGCGGAACTGGCAGACGCAGCGGACTCAAAATCCGCCGACCTTCGGGTCATGGGGGTTCGACCCCCCCTCCCGGCACCAAGTCTATCTCTCACTGAAGGAGAGCATTCTCAGAATCAGCAGGAACAGCAATCTCAGGCAACGGGCTGTCACTATGCCCGTTTCTATGCCCGTTCTGCTGAATCTCAAGCTTCTGCATTGCCTCCCGACTCACTGGTCTTCTGCGAGAGCGCCACTAAAGGGCGCCGTCGGGAGGGGTCAACGAGAGCGTACACAAGAGACTGTAGCTCTAGCCCGCACTCGCCGTAGCTTCACAACACTCTTCGGCGCAGGACGCCGACAACACCAAGCATGCCGGAAGCAAACAGCATGATGCTGCTGGGTTCTGGTACGGTTCCCTCAATTAAGACGGTGAACGCTTCTGAGGGAATCGTGCCCAGGGCGCTCTCAGAGGCGCTCGACGGGCAACCATTCGACTTGCAGCCTTGGCCGCTGTTCTCGTCCCAGTACACCGGGTCGCCGCTGGCCACGGATGCGTTCTGCAGGTTCAGCCAATAGGTGCCGTTGCTCAGGTTGAGGAGCTGTACCACAACGGTGATCGCGTCAATGTTGTAGCCATACTGGTTGGTGGAGATGTATTTGTCGGAGATGTAACCACCGCCGGCAGTGCCGGAAGCGAATACGGTTCCGCTGTTCTCGCTCGAGGTAATGGACCAGTCCACGCTGGTCACTACATCCCCGGGGAACTCCCAGACGCCGAACGAGAAGCCCTCGACCGGGTGGTCTCCATCTATGGTGAAGCTGTCGCTAACGATGTAGCCGAAGTTGATGGTCCACGCATCCGTTGTACCGTTGATGGGGCCGTTGTCATAAGCCCAAGCCGGAATCAAAGCCACTGCCAACAACAGGGTAGTGAATCAAGCAAAGCGCATTTCGAGCCCTCCTTTCGCGCAGTAATCTCACCCTCTTGATGGCACGAATTGTACTCTTCGGGCCGGGTTTCACGAGCCCACAGGGTAGAAGAAGAACAGGCGCTGCGATGTGCGCTGAGTCTTAACTGGACAGTCTCTGTCCATTCGGGGACAGTGCGTACATCCCGTCGCTGGATGCAAACGTCACGGAGATACTCACACTCGATTCGATCTGTCGTGTGCTCGACCCAACTCTAGAACTCAATGTCACTCTGAATCGTCTAAAGCCACAATCGAAGCGCGCGGGTTGAGGGAGCTTTTGATGACGGGCTTGCAGAGTCTCGAATCCGGGTTGACGCGCGTTCCCCTGCCCAGAGGGATGAGGGTTGTGCTGTTCGATGAGAACGAGGGCACCCGCGCCAGTGTGCGGTGCACGCTTGACGAAGACCCCGGCTTTGTCCTGGCGGGAGAGGCGCGCGACTGGCGGGGGTGCGAAGCGCTGCTCGAGCGCGCAGTTCCGGAGCTGCTCATTGCCTGTGTAACGCAGATCCCGAGGATGTTCCTGAACAGCTTGTCGCCTGCCGAGTTCCCTGTGCTGGTCGGGCTGCGCGCGGGAAGCGATCGTTGCGATGAACATGCTCCGCTGTATGATAGCCTCGGCGTCCCGCCGGAGCCGCAGAGCGTTCGGAGCCTGCTGGGACGGGTGCGGCGCGAAATTTACCGAAGGAAAGCTGACGAACTTTCTCTGTTGCTGCAGCGTTACGTGGAGTCCTCAGGGAAGGCAGTACAGTACCTGTCCAAGTTAAAGGTCGTAGATGAGAACCAGGAACAGGAGCTCGAGATGGAAGATGTACTGCTGATCACGGCTGACGGCAATTACGTTCGTGTGCATACCGGGAGCAAAAGCTACGAGATCAGGGAAACCATGACGGGAATCTCCGCTAAACTCGATCCGCTGCGATTTGTTCGGCTGCACCGCTCCTTCATCGTCAACCTTTCCCACGTACCCAACGTCAGCAAAGACAACCCCGCGGTTGTGAAACTGAGCAATGGGACGGAGGTTCCCATTGGCCCGAATTATCGCGAACAGTTTGAAAGCGTAATTGACATGCGCAATCGACTGAATGTGTGATGACCGATTGTGCTCCTCTCCTCGTCCCATGACAGAAACCGTGTTCCTCTGATTTTCGTCCCTGACCAACTCTGCCCTGATCCGTAGTCTTGACAGCCCACGAAGGAACGACTGCAGCTGTGATTGTCGGCAACGGACAAAAGCCAGTCGCTGGCAATTCCGAACTGCGCATTCATCACAAATCGCGCGATCAAAGCTCCTCTGGTAACTGCCTTGCGGTTAACCGTGCACCGGCCGGCGCAAGGCTGTGCTCAAGCGCTATGGGCAAGCTTGCGTACGGCATCGGCTAGAAGCGGTAAGGAGGAACGAGATGAAATCGCGGCGTGCAAAGCTGTTAGTGATTGCGATTGCGGTCTTTACACTGGCGACTGCAGTGGCGACAGCGCAAGTGCATACGGGATCCATTGCGGGCACCGTACGCGACAACGCTGGTGCGGTTGTTCCCAATGCCACAGTAACGGTCAGAAGCCTGGAAACCAATGCGGAGCGCACCACCCAGAGCAGCGCCGAGGGCTCGTACAACCTTGTGGCATTACCCCCCGGCAGCTACGAGATCACCATCGCCTGTGGCAACTTCGCGGCGTTCAAGCAAAAGGCCGCAGTGAGTGTAGGTGGAACGACTACCGTGGATGCGACTCTCGGCGTTGCAGCGGCCTCCACCTCAGTGGAAGTTACTGCTGAAGCTGCCGGCGTGGAGGTCAACACCCAGACGCAGGAGCAGTCCCAGATCATCACTCCTGAACAGGTGGCAGAACTGCCGAGCCTCACCCGCAACCCTTACGACTTCATTGCTCTTGCCGGTAACGTGAGCGGCGGAGACCGTAGCTCACAATCAGGCAATCCTCAAACCAGCGGCGGGGGACAAAACAACACCGATCGTGGCGTGGGCTATTTCATCAATGGCCAGCGCTCCACGGGTACCGAGATCCTGATGGACGGCGTCGAGAACACGAATCTCTTCGACACCTCGGTCGCACTGGAGATTCCGCAGGACGCAGTGCAGGAATTTCGTGTGGTCACCAATAACTTTGATGCGCAGTATGGCCGCGCTTCTGGAGGTGTCGTTAACGTCAGCACGAAGTCGGGCACCAATTCTCTCCATGGATCGGCGTGGGAATATAACCGGCTTTCGGCCTACACGGCAAACACCTATGACAACGACGCCAACGGCGTCCCCAAGGGCCAATACACACGCAATCAGTTCGGATATACCGTTGGCGGTCCCGTAATTAAGGACAAGCTGTTCTTTTATCAGAGTACGGAATGGCTGCGGGTGCGCAGCGACGCGAGTCTGCTCACGTACGTGCCGACTCCGCAACTTATCTCCGCGGCAGCTCCCAATGTGCAGCAGTTTTTCCAGCAGTATGGCAACAACACGTTCCCCTTCATCAGCACCGTTACCAAAAACCAATTGGCCGGGAAGTTCGGTCCGGGCGGCTCGTTCGATCAGGCCTTGCCGGGCAACACTCCGGTATTCGGGCTGGTGAACTACATGGTACCTGCGGACGCAGGCGGCGATTCTCCGCAGAACACTTACGACCTCATTCTACGCGCCGACTACAACTGGACCGACAAGACGCAAGTCTTCTTCCGTTACGGGCGTGAAAACCTGTTTCTGTTTCCAGGCTCAATCGTGAACAGCCCATATTCGCAGTACAACGTGGGCTTTACTCTGGTGGATGACTCCTACCTCGGTTCGCTGACCCACAACTTCACTTCAAATCTAGTGAGCAATACCCGGCTGGCCTTTACCCGCGACACCACCGCCCAGCAGTACAACACTGCGCTCGGCAACACGCCGACCCTGTTCCTGTACAACGGAGCGACCCTGGGTGGTCAGCCAATCAACTTGCCGGGCTTCTTTCCCGCGGTGACGGGAGTCGGCGGGCTTCCCTACGGCGGTCCGCAGAATACCATCCAAATCTTCGAGGACCTTGCTTGGACAAAGGGCACGCATACCATTCGGTATGGCGGTCAGTACGATTACATCCAGCTCAACAAAGCGTACGGCGCCTATGCTCAGGCCATTGAGCAGCTGGGCAGGACTTTCTCAGACGGCCTGGACAACTTCATGACGGGGACGCTGACCAACTTCCAGGCAGCGGTTTATCCGCAAGGCAAGACGCCTTGCTACAAGAACTTTCTGACGCAAACGCTGATCCAGACGCCGGATTGCACCATGACCCTCCCGGCGACGCAGCCTTCGTTCTCGCGCAGCTATCGTTATAACGACTGGGCCATCTATGCCCAGGACAGTTGGCGATTCCGGCCTCGGCTCACGCTGAACTATGGCTTGCGCTATGAGCACTACGGTGTCCAGCACAACGGGGATCCCAACCTGGACTCCAACGTTTACTGGGGACCGGGATCGAACGAGTTCGAACAACTGCGCACAGCGACAATCCAGTTGGCGCCGCAGAGCCCGGTTGGGGGATTGTGGTACCCCAGCTGGGGCACGCTGGCTCCGCGCGTTGGCTTTGCCTGGGACATTTTCGGTGATGGCACCACCAGCCTGCGCGGCGGCTACGGCATCAGCTACGAACGCAACTTCGGCAATGTGACCTTCAACATGATTCAGAACCCGCCTAACTACGCCACGGTCCAGCTCAGCAATATTCCCGTGACCACCAATAACTTTGGCCCGTTAGGGGAAGGCATGGGCGACGTAGCTTTGCCGCCGGTCAGTCCGCGCCAAGTGAACCAGAACATTCGCACCGCGCAGACCCAGTTCTGGGGTCTTTCGCTGCAGCGCGGGATCGGCCGCAATGCCGTGCTCGCCATCGACTACAACGGAGCCCATGGCGTCCACCTGTACGACATCAAGAACATCAATGAACTTGGTGGAGCCCAGGTGTATCTGGGTGATCCGTTGATCACCACTGATGCCTGCGGTGGTCCTTGCTATGCTCGTCCCAACGGACAGTTCACTTCGGTCAACAGCCGCGGAACGCAAGGCTACTCACACTACAACGGTCTCAACATACGGTTCCAGACCAACAGTTGGGGAAAGACCGGCCTGAGCATCGTCAGCAACTACACCTGGTCGCATTCCCTGGACAATCTGAGCTCCACCTTCTCAGAGAGCAGCGGCGGGTCCAACGGAATCGGCAATCTGGGCTATCTGAATCCGGCCTTCCCGTCACTGGACTACGGAAGCTCTGATTTCGATGTTCGTCAACGCTACGTCTTGTCTGCAATCTGGAACGAGCCCTTCTTCAACAACAATTCCAAGGGCTGGGTGAACCAGGTAGCCGGTGGCTGGAGCATCGCACCCATCTTTTCGGTGCGGTCGGGAATCCCGTTTACCGTCTCTGACAGCACAAACTCTTTGAACGCAAGTACCGGACCGTATGGCATTCCACGTTACGCCGGAAGTTCTCCACTGGTCGGCAGCAGCACGGGAGCCGGAATTCCCATCGGCGCCAACAACTTCGACATTCTGACCCTGCCGCAGGCCTTTAACTACGCGGGCTTGCTCGGGATCTCAGACTTTGGGCCGTATCCCGCCAATATGACCGCCAGGAATGCATTCCGCGGGCCGGGCGCGTGGAACGTCGACATGTCGGTCATGAAGAACTTCCGGCTGACGGAGCGCTTCCAGTTGCAGTTCCGGGCTGAGGCGTTTGACCTGTTCAACCACCACAACATGTACGTGAACGGCTTTGTGGCCGACGCAGCATTGTTCCCCAATGAACCGGTTCTCATCGAGGGGAAAAAGGGAGGGTTGGGCGCGGCTGCCAACAACGGTAATCACGATGAACGCCGCTTTGGGCAGTTTGCTCTGAAGTTGATGTTTTAGCCAACCGGCGGTTCCGCGAAGAGCAGGTCGCGGGACCGCCACGCTGCCATGGCCACGCGGGCGCCAGCTCCGGAGGATTCCGTGGTTGGCGTCCGTTTCTTGCTGGGTGCCATCGTGTTTGTACCGCCGCCATCGAAGCACTCCTGCTTGGCGGCATCATTCCGCTGGGGCCGCCTGCTGGATGGCTTCCCGTCTGGGCCAGTGCCGCAAGGTGAACACAAGGACCAGTATCGAGGCGCTGGCAAGGACGAACAGATAACTCCAGGGCGCTTCAGCATCGCGTTGGGCCCTGACCACCTCGAGCGGCAACGAGAGGTTGGCGATCTCCGAATTTCGCTGCACGACCATGTCCAGGGTCCAGTCACCGGTAGCCGGCAGAACAATACTGGCTGTCTGTAGAAGTTTATTCGGCGAATCGGCGTTGCTGGCGCGCACGGTGGAAGAAGGTTCCTGGGACCTGGTCGGACGGGTGGTGAGATCGACCGTCGCGTCGAGCAGAACGTTTTGAGTGTCCGGGTCTTGAACCAGAACACTCAAGGGCGAAGGGCCGGCGGCCAGGTCTCCAGCGGGGGCAAACACTGCCACGGCAAAGGACCCGGACGTGCCCTGGAATAGAAGGGCCTGATTGTCGTCATCGTCTGACCCTGAAGCCAGCAAGACAGCGAAGCACACGCCTGCAGCCGCAAACAAGACCACGAACGAGACTGCTTCGAATCGCTCTTTTCGCCACCACTTCCGCACAGCCCGGGAGAGCACTGCAATTCCAGAGGATGTCGACAGAAGTGTCTCCAACGGCGATGGTTCATGTCGGCGCGACGGCGTCACCATCCCCAACGGCCGCCTGGATAAGCACTGAACAGCAATGACGATTGCGGGCACAATGAAAGCCAGGGATCCAACGACCCACATGATGGCGCCGGCGGCGACCTGGTCCTCCAGGGGGGAGAGGCCAAACAGACGGGGCACGGCTGAATATGAGGGATAGAGCACGCGGTCGGAGAAGCAAAGAATGGCCGATAGGGCCGTGTTCTGAAGATCGGCGACCAGAAGATACGGCACCATCGCCCAGCGCGGCCATTGCGCGCGGCTGGGCCACGGCTGAACCACCGGCCACCAGAACAGCAACGAGGTAAGGAAGAAGCAGGCATGTTCGACTTGATGCCATGCGGGCGAGCGTAGGGCGAGTTCATACAGCCCCGGAACATGCCAGGCAAACATCGCCGCACCCATCAGCAGTAAGGCAGTAATCGGATTGGTGAGTGTGCGGCCCACGTATCGCGCGATAGACCAATGCAGGAACGGCCCGGCGAACTCACGGGCAGCGAAAATCGGCAGCCCCCGGACCATCGGAACCAGTGGCGCGCCCAGAAGCACCAGAGGAGGCGCAACCATCATCAGGACCATGTGCTGCAACATGTGCGCTGTTAGCAGGAAACCGTTGAAGACGTCCATGGGGGAGGCAAGAGCGACCCACAGCGAAAAAAGTCCGAGCAGGAAGGTAAGCGCGCGCCAGCGGGGAAGGGTTGGAGAGCCGGCGCGCCGCAGCAGCCACCAGCCGCGCAGATATACGAGGGCCGACAGAACAATCAGGAAGGTCGCAGCTGGAGGAATGGCCCAGGAACGCAGCACGGCTTGGGCGACGGACGACATGTCAAGTTCAGCGGCTGTTCGGCGGCGCGCTTTGTTCTTCCTGTGTGAGCACAGCTTGCGATGCGTCGCGGGCGGGCGGCTGGTTTGGCGGATGCAATGTCTCCAGGAAGGAGACCAGCGCTGTCACCTCCGCAGGGTTCAGGTTCTTGCCGTAAGCCGGCATGTTGCCGCCACCCTGAATCACCTGCCGCACAAGTTGGTCGTGGGTCATTCGAGTCGCAACTCGATCAAGTTCCGGCCCGCGTTTGCCGCCGGAGCCGCCAATCGAATGACAGTTGCGACACTGCTTCACCTGGAAGACCAGAGCGCCCTGGCGTTGCAACGGAGAGCGTCCGTTCAGATACTCAACCGGAACAGGGTCGCCACTCCAGCCGTTCATGACCGGACTCCAAGGAGAATAGGTTGCCAGCTTGGTGAAGGTCCCCAGCGCGACGGCTACGAACACTAGGGTCACCACAGCCACCGGACGCCGCCGCCAGCTCTTCTCGCCTTCGCCGGAGAGGAACGGCAACAGGACCAGAAGCCCGATGACGACGACCGGGCCGATGAGAAGCATGGCCGTTTCCATCTCCGGTGGCGCCAAAGCCAGCATGGCGTAGAGCCACAGGAAGAAGAAATCCGGCTTGGGAACAGTCTGGATGATCGTCGGATCTGGGTATCCGGTCGGACCGAATGGGCCGAAATACCAGGCGCACAGCATTACGCTGACCACGATGGCGGCCGAGAAGAACATGTCCTTCCAGATGGCTGCAGGCACGAACGGCACGCCGTCCTTGTGGACGAGATCTTCGTATTCTTTGATATAGGTCGAGCGGCGGACGACGCGGCCCGGCATCGGCCAGTCGTTGATGCCACACTTCAACACCAGCAGCAGGTGCAATGAGACCAACGCGATGAGCAGGCCCGGGATGAGGAAAACATGCAGCGCGAAAAAGCGTGAGAGGGTTGCACCGGCGATGATCGGGCCTCCCAGCAGCATGTGGACTGCTTGCGCACCGATGAACGGCACCCGGCTAACGATGGATACCCCAATGCCCAGGCCCCAGTAGGCATCCTGATCGAAGCGCATGACTTGGCCGGTGAAGGCCATACCGAGCGTCAACAGGAGCAGGAAGACGCCGATGACCCAAGTGAGCTCGCGCGGAAACTTGTAGGCGCCGAAGAGGAACACTTGGCAAAGGTGGATCAGCACCACGGCAACCATGAAGTTGGAGCCCCAACCGTGCACGGCGCGGAGGAACCATCCCAGAGTCACCCCGTGGTTGAGGTATTGCAGGCTGTTCCAGGCTTCGGCGGCCGAGGGAACGTAGATGAGCGCCAGCATGATGCCGGTGACGACCTGCAAGATGAAAAGCGTCAAGGCGGCGCTGCCGAAGACATACCACCAGCTCGCGGAGTTGCGGGGGACGCGGTGGCCCATCGTCTCGCGGATGACGCCACCGAGCTTTAACCTCTCGTCGAGCCAGTCGGCGATCTTCTCTAGCCTTGACATCCGCCCTTCCTTGCCCCCAGGCTGGCCGTAGTGGACAGCGTCGGCAGTTGGCCGGCTTCAATCATCAACTTGCCGCCTTCGACTTTGTAGGGATACTCGAACAATCCGCGCGGCGGTGGGCCCGAAGCACGGGAACCATCCTGGTAGTACACGCCGCCGTGGCAGGGACACATGAACAGTCCCGATTGTGCGAACCACCGCACCGGGCAACCGAGATGGGCGCAGTTGACGGCGAAGACCTGGAACTGCTCGCCTTGCATACGGCGGACCCAGCATGGAATCTGATCGGTCTCCCCGTCGGAAACACCGGAGATGGGGTTGCGAAACTTGGCCAGCCGCGTCTGGCCTTCGGGAAACTCATCGAGCTCACCGAGAGTGATCCAGCGTTTGTACTGGCCGCGGTCTCCCCCGAGGATGGGCGAAACCAGGTAGCCCACAACGGGCACGGCCAGAACGGCCACGGCCAAGCCGTTCAGCATAAGTCCGATTTTGGCGAACACGTCCCGGCGGGAGATTTCGTTCTTTTCCTGATCGCTCATTGAGTTCCTCCAGGCGGGGACGAATTCGCAGCGGCAGCCTGGCTGGCCTGCTTCGGACGCTGCGCAACAAGCCACGCCACCACGTCAGAAATCTCCTGGTCGGTCATGGGATGTCCGGGCTTGTTCTCGCGCCAGTCGGGCGCGTCAAAGTCAGGGCGTCCGGTGATGACGATGGTACGCAGCCCCTGGTCGCTGATGAGGCTGAGATAGGCGCCATCGGTTACCGATCCGGCGCTCGGCCCGCCTTTCGCTCCTGCGCCGTGACACCGCGCGCAGAATTCCGTGTACGCAGCTTCACCGGCCTGTGCATTGCCGGGCGCTTTAGCGGCGTAGGGAGGAGCAGTAGCGCCCGCCAGCGCGTCGGGCTTGCTCCAGCGTTGGCGGATGCCTCGGATGATGGCGCTAACCTGCTCGTCCGTCAGCATGCCGCCCTCTTTTTGTGCGAAGGCCGACATGGCGGTGCCGGGGCGGCCCTTGGAAATCGTCGTGCGCAGCGTGTCATCGTCAACGATGGCCAGATACACCGGATCGCCCAACGCCATTGCGGGGCCCAGTTGCCCCTTCGCGCCGTGGCAACCGGCGCAGTTCTGGCTGTAGAGCACGACCGGATCCAGGATCGAGTCGGGTCGCGGGACCTCAGGACCAGGGGCAGGTTTACCGCCGGCAGTGCACGCGGCAAGCGCCAGGACCGCGGCCAAAGGCAGCGCCAGCTCTGCGAAGCGATGCGTCATTGCTTGTGGTCCTCGCCCTCTCGCTCATGCATTAGGCCCGGCGCTTCGATGCCCGCACGCATGGCGAGCGGGAGATTTTCCGAGGTCCACACCTGGTTCTGGCGCACGACCACCAGCCCCGCCACAACTCCAAATCCCACTTGCGACAGGGCGAACCACCACCAGTTAATGCGCTCGTCCAGAAGTGGATTAACGTAACCGAGGACCTCGTAGAGCAGTCCCGTCCACACCAGCGGGCCAATGAGACCTCCCAACAAAATCGGACGGTTCGGGACCATCGGCAGCATCGCGCCGTAGAGAAGTCCAACCAGTAGGCACATCGTAAGGTGCAGAGCAGATGCAAACAGGAACCACTCGATCCGGAAGTGCATCATGGCTTCCATCGAGGGCGTCGCCGACGGAGCGTACAAGCTACCCGCCAGCAAGTTAATTGGGTACCAGATACTGCGATAGGCAGCCACTCCATAGACCATGGCCAGCAGCGCCATGACAACGCCGCCTGCCAGCCCCCCTTTGACTCCTGCGGAGATGGGATAAATCTTCAGTGGCAGCCAGGCGCGCTTGACCTGCTCTGCCGAGGGAACTCGCATGACCTCACGCGGAATGATGGGTGCCGGCTCAGCCTCGGGAACGACGGGCACTTCAATGTGGTGTTCATGAGGCAGCACCTGGCGGAACCATCCCACCGCCGCAGGCACAAATAAGATGCCTCCCAGAATGCTGACGGAGACGTTGGTCAGCAGTCCGGCGAAGATCAACGAGGCCCCCAACGCCAGCAGGAATGGCCAGGCGGTCGGCGCCGGCAGAATAATCGTGTTGGGATTGCCGGACGGATGTGGGTTTTCTGTTTCCATGGCCATCCTTACCGCGTAATAACGTACACCACCGTGAACACGACGATCCACACGGCGTCAACAAAATGCCAATACATGCCAAACACTTCGATCCGGGGCGCGTGCTCCTGCTTCACATAACCTAGCAGGGTGAGAATCATGATGGTCGAGAGCCCGGTCAGGCCGATGATCACATGCGACGCATGCAAGCCCACTAGCGAGTAGAACGTGGTTCCAAAAAGACTGGAGCTGATGGTCACACCGTCCTTGTAGATCAGGTGATACCACTCACGGCCTGTTCCCACTAAGAAAATTGCGCCCAGCACAATCGTCACCAGCCACCAGATTCCAAACAGCCGGGTCTTGTCGCGTGCAATAGCGCGCTCAGCCATGTGGATGGTGAAGCTGCTGGAAATCAGGCATATCGAAATGAAAATCGGCAGGTCAAGCACTTCGCGCGGTGTCGGGCCCAGGCTCTTGCCCGCGTAGTACAGATAGGCAACGACGAAGATAGTGAAGATGGCCGACTCCGCTATGATCAGGCACCACATGCCAACGTGGCCGCGATGTTCATGCGAGAGCGGCATATCGGCAGGCGGTAGAGCGATGGTCGTTGCAGCCAAGCGCAGTTCTCCTCTATTCGTACTTCCAGTCCGGATCTTCCGGATGTTTCAAGTCCCACAACGGACGCCGGCTCCGCACCGCAGGGATCGTTGCAAAGTTGTAGTCGGGCGGCGGCGATGCGATGGCCCACTCCAGCGTCCAGGCGTCCCACGGATCATTGCCCGCAGCCTTTCCCTTAAAATACGACCAGATCATGTTGAACACGAAGATCAGGATGGCGGCAGCCTGGAACACCACACCGATGGAGACGATTATGTTCAGGGTCTCCCATCCACGGCCCGGTTCATAGGTATAAATCCGTCGCGGCATGCCCAGTATGCCGGGAATGTGCATGAAGTCGAAGGTTAGATGAAACCCGATGACGAACAGCCAGAAGTGCCACTTGCCCAGCGTCTCGTCAAGCATTTTCCCCATCATTTTGGGAAACCAGTAGTAGAAAGCGCCGAACAACGCGAACAGAATTCCTCCCACAATCACATAGTGGAAATGCGCAACCACAAAGTACGAACCGCTAAGCTGCCAATTAAACGGAGCTGCGGCGAGCATGATCCCGGTCAGGCCTGCGATCAGAAACTGAAACAGAAACCCAATGCAGAAAAGCATCGGGGTCTTGAAAATGATCTTTCCGCCCCACATCGTTCCCAGCCAGTTGAAGATTTTTATTCCCGTGGGGACCGAGATCGCCATGGTGGAACCGACGAAGAAGGCGTTGCCGTAGGAGGTCATACCGATGGTGAACATGTGGTGTGCCCAAACGCCAAGACTGAGGAAGCCAATCGTCAGCGTGGCCGCTACCATGATTGAGTAGCCGAAAATGGCTTTGCGCGAGAACACGGGAACGATTTCTGACAGGAATGCGAATGCCGGAATTACCAGTACGTACACTTCGGGGTGGCCGAAGATCCAGAAGAAGTGCATCCAGATGACGGCCGACCCGCCGGCCTGGGTGTCGAAGAAATGGGCGCCCAGATAACGGTCAAGCATCAGCATGATCTGGGCGGCGGTCAGGGGAGACACAACGACCAGCACCAAGCCGGCCATGACCAGGTTCAGCCAGGCAAACATCGGCATGCGCCCCAAAGTCATGCCGGGGCAGCGCATGCAGAGAATGGTGGCCACAATGTTGAGCGCCGTTCCGATGCTGCCAACACCGCTTACCAGAAGACCTATCGTCCAATAGTCGGTGCTATGGCCGGGCGAAAACGCCTGCGCGGTCAGCGGCGCATAGGCGAACCATCCGACATCGGGAGCGCTGCCCGCACCATACAGGCCGCTTCCTCCAAAGAAGCTGAAGTAAAGGATGATGCCGCCGAGGGCGCTCATCCAGAAGCTAAAGGCGTTGAGGCGTGGGAAGGCCATGTCACGCGCGCCGACCATCAACGGGGCAAGGTAGTTCGCGAACCCAAACACCACGGGCATGGCTACGAAGAAAATCATCGTCGTGCCGTGCATGGTGAACATCCGGTTAAAGACCTGCGGGGAGACAAAATGATTGTGCGGAATCGCCAGCTGGATGCGCATGATCGTGGCTTCGATGCCGCCGATCACCAGAAACACCAGGGCATAGCCGATGTAAAGGATGCCCAGCCGCTTGTGATCAACCGTGGTAATCCAATCGTGCAGCTGGTCGAACAGGGGCCTCGTGGCCGCACGCGCGGGTGCTGTTACCAGCATGGGTTTCAGAACCGATTCGGCATCTGCCATTAGTGAGTCCCCATGGTCAATGCAAGCTCAGCAGGTAGTCAGTCACTGCGTTCAGGTCCTGGTCGTCGAGTTGCATGGCAGGCATCAGTGATCCCGGCTTGAAGACTTCCGGGTCCTTGATCCACTGCCGCAGGTTTTCGCGGCTGTTAAGCGCGGCACCGGCGGCGATAGTGCCACGGCTCATCAGATGGGTCAGGTCGGGACCGAACTTGCCATGTGCGTTCGTGCCCGCCACGGTATGGCAATTCACACAGGCCGTGGTCTCAAAAACCTGGCGGCCCTTGGCGACATTGTCAGCGTTTTCTGCGGGGCGTTGCTGCTCGGCAAGCCAGCGGTTGAAGTCTTCGCGCGATTGCACGATGACACGCAAGAGCATCTTGGCGTGCTGCGTTCCGCAATACTGCGCGCATTGGCCCACGTACACTCCCGTCTCATGGGGATCAATCCACATGCTGTTGGTGCGGTTGGGGATCAAGTCGGTCTTCCCGGCCAGGATGGGAACCCAGAAGCTGTGGTCCGTATCCGCCGACAGGAGCGTGATGTGAGTAGGGGTTGGGGTCTTGACGTCGCTGACGGGAACGTGCAGTTCGTTGGCGGTGATAAAACCCTGCTGCGGATACTGAAATTCCCACCAGAATTGATGGCCGACAGCGGTGATCTCCGTGGTATTCGGAGGGAAGCGGAAATCCTCGACAGCATGGATGACACGTGCCGTCGCCAGAAACAGCACCACCACGATCAGGATGGGAATCACAGTCCAGGCCAGCTCGACCTGATTGCTTCCATAGATTTGTGCCGGCTCGCGGCCATCGTCGTCGGGACGTCGCCGGAACTTCACAACCGAGTAGGCGAGCAGGCCGAAGACCACGATGAAAATGAGGAAGCAGACCTCCAGTACGAACAGCGAGAGGTGGTAAACGGAATCAGCGGGCGTGGAAGCGGGGGAGAAGATACTGGGAACGGCGGGATCTCCGCCGGGCGCTGCCATCGCCATGCCCGCCCAGCCAATGCAGAGCACGCTGGTGACCCAGCGGAGTAATGCCCCCGGTTGAGGATTGCAGCTCAAAGCACCCGGCCCCACATTTCAGCCGCTAAAGACTCGGTTGCGGTTGTGCCCATGTTATTGAAACAGCAGGCTCCATTCGATGGCGTAAGACTCAGACCCACAACTTGTCAGTGACCGGATGATTGCGCCCGTCGGCTGATTTGTCAAGAGGTTTTGCGTTGCCAGCAAGCTTGTGTGAAAGTTCTGCAAATGGGTTCGTTCGCTGCTGGACACGAGAGTTTCATGGGTCCACCCGCCGGCCGACTACTCGGTGGTACAGTCCGGCGGCCTCGCCGACGATTCCGTTGCGAAAAACCAGCACGCAGACGATAAACATCCCACCCGTGATCACGGTGACGAGAGGGCCCACTTTGTCAGCAAGCTTGCTCTGCAGGGTGACAACCGCAAAGGCCCCGACGACGGGTCCGAAAACCGTTCCCATGCCGCCCAGCAGGGTCATCAAGACCACGTCGCCGGAGGTGTGCCAGTCCGCCGAGCTCAGCGTAACGAAGGTAAAGACAATGGCGTAGGTGGCTCCAGCCAGGCCCGACAGGGCCGCCGAAATGACGAACGCCTGCAGCTTGTATTTGTCAATGTCATATCCGAGTGACAGCGCCCGCGACTCGTTCTCGCGAATTGCCTTCAGCACCTGGCCGAAGGGCGAGTGAATGGTGCGATCAATCAGCACAAACCCGAAGAGAAAGATGGCTAGTACGACATAGTAGAGTTTGCGGTCATCCGCCAGGTTGATGACCCACAGGAAGTGACCGCGCGGGATCCCCTGCAGTCCATCCTCGCCTCCGGTGAAGGAAGACTGCAGGAAAAAGAAGTAAACGAGCTGCGCCAAAGCCAGGGTGATCATGGCAAAGTAAATCCCTTGTCTGCGGATTACCAGGACGCCAATGACTGAGCCCAGGACCACTGCAGCCACCGTGCCGGTAAGAATACCGGCGGCGGGCCCAAGCCCGATCGTCTTCACGGCGTATCCGGTGGCGTAGGCAGCAGCGCCGAAGAATGCGGCATGGCCGAACGAGAGCAATCCGGTGTACCCCAGCAGAAGATTGAAGGCGCAGGCAAACAGAGCGAAGCACAAGGCCTGCATCAGAAAAATCGGATATACCACGAAGGGTGCGATGAGCCCCATCGCCACCAACAACCCGTACCCGGCCATACGGAGACGCATAGTTCTGTCACTTCTCCTTGCCGAACAGCCCCGTCGGCCTGACCAGCAAGACGAGCCCCATGATCAGAAACACGACGGTGTTGGACGCTTGCGAGTAGAAGACCTTGGTCAGACCCTCGACGAGACCGAGAGCCAACCCTGTGACGACGGAGCCGAAGATCGACCCCATACCCCCGATGACCACGACTGCGAAGACGACAATGATCAGGTGCGATCCCATCAGTGGGCTAATCTGGGTAGCCGGAGCGGCGAGTACCCCCGCCAGTCCGGCCAGGCCAACTCCGACGGCGTAGGTGATGCTGATCATGACCGGGACGTTGATGCCGAAAGTCTGCACCAGCTTGGGGTTCTCCGTGGCCGCGCGCAGATAGGCGCCCATCGGAGTTCGTTCGATGACGAACCAGCTTGCAAAGCAGGTAAGCATTGATGCAGCGATGACCCACGCGCGGTACTTCGGCAGGAACATGAACCCAAGGTTGAAGGCGCCCGCGAAGGCGTCAGGAATGGAGTAGGGAAGGCCCGAGACTCCATAGCGGTGGCGAAAGAGGCCCTCCAGCACCAGCGCGACTCCAAAGGTCAGCAGAAGTCCGTAGAGGTTGTTCAGCTTGTGGAGTCGCCGCAACATGCTGCGCTCGATGGCGACCCCAAACAAGGCAATGAGGAGAGGCACCAGCAGCAACGACCACCAGTAGCTGATGCCGAATTGGGTAAGCGCAATCCAGGTGAAGACTGCGCCCATCATGTACAACGCGCCGTGGGCGAAGTTGATGATGTTGAGCATGCCGAAGATGATCGCCAGCCCAAGGCTGAGCATCGCATAGAAACATCCGTTCACCAGGCCCAACATAAGCTGGCCCAGCAAAGCCGGAAGTGAAATGCCCAGTACCTGGTTCATCTCTGCATCCACCATACCGCGTGAAAGGGAGCGATACTGCCGCCCTGCGTCACTTCTTGATCATCGGGCAGCGTGAGAGTGACAAAGGTTGAAAGGCCTGATCGCCTGGCACTGTAGCCAGCAGCTTGTAGTAGTCCCACGGAGCCTTTGACTCGGCCGGTGACTTTACCTGAAAGAGATAGAAATCGTGCACCATGCGACCGTCGGCGCGGATATATCCGTTCTTCACGAAGACGTCATTGAGCTTCATGGACTTGAGCTTTTTCATGACGGCATCAGCGTCGTCGGTGCCGGCCGCCTGCACGGCTCGCAGGTATTCGAGGGTCGAGGAATAAACACCGGCCTGTACCATGGTCGGCATCTTCTTCGTCTTGGCGAGGAAGGCCTTACTCCAGGTGCGCGTCTCGTCATTCATGTCCCAGTAGAAGCCGCTGGCCACATACATGCCTTGCGTGACAGGGAGCCCGAGGGCGTGGATGTCGGTGATGAAGACCAGCAATCCCGCAAGCGTCTGCTTCTTATTAATGCCGAATTCGGAGGCCGCTTTGACGGAGTTAATCGTGTCTCCGCCGGCGTTGGCCAGGCCGATGACCTGGGCGCCTGAGCCCTGCGCCTGCAAGAGATAAGAAGAGAAATCCGGCGTGTTGAGCGGAGCCAGCGCCGCTCCCAGCACCTTCCCCCCGACCGCCGTAATGGCCGTTGTCGTGTCCTGCTGTAAGGACTTGCCGAAGGCGTAATCGGCCGTTATGAAGAACCAGGTCTTGCCGCCATGCTGCACCACCGCTTTGCCGGTTGCGCTTCCGGTCGCATAGGTATCGTAAACATAGTGGATGGTGTAGGGGTTGCAGTCTTCGTTGGTGAAGCGGGTTGAGCCGGCGCCTGAATCGATGAAGACGCGGTGCTTTTCGTTGGCCACCTTGCTAACGGCGAGGCCTGCGCCAGAGTTTACGCCGTCCACAATCACATCCACGGCCTGAGTATCGAACCACTCGCGTGCCTTGTTGGCGGCAACATCGGCCTTGTTCTGGTGATCGGCAGAGACGATCTCGATGGGAGCGCCCAGCACCTTCCCGCCGAAATCGGCCACCGCCATTTGGGCGGCGATGATTGAGCCCTGGCCGCTAAGGTCCGAATACAGGCCCGACAGATCAGTGATGACTCCGATTTTCACCACGCCGTCCGAGACCTTGCCTCCGCCTCCTTTGGTCTGGGCCGCCGCTCCAACCGCAATCAATAGCAGCAGACTTGCGATTACTGTGCTGATCAGTTTGCGTTTCAACTGAGTTCCTCCTTCGTGGTGCGCGCAGGCAACTTGCGGGACCGCGTGCCCCGCGCAGATTTCAAATCCCCAATAACTCTTCCAGCAGCGGTTGCTTCTGCTGCATCTCGGCTTTTGCTACCTCCGCCACAATCCGACCCTGTTCGACAACATACATCCGGTCGGCCAACTTTGAAGCAAAGCGAAAATTCTGTTCTACCAGCAGCATCGTAAAGCCACGCTCTTTCAGGCCCTGGATCACCTGGCTCAGTTTGTTCACGATAACCGGGGCAAGGCCTTCCGACACCTCGTCGAGCAGCAATAGCCGCGCTCCGGTCCGCAAGATGCGTGCCATGGCCAGCATCTGCTGCTCTCCACCCGAAAGCCGCGTTCCCTGGCTTTGCCGCCGCTCCTTGAGATTGGGAAAGATCGTGTAGATTTCGCCGATGTCCATGCCTTCGCTGGTGAGCTTCGGCGGCAGCATTAGGTTTTCTTCGGCCGTCAGACTGGAGAAAATCCCGCGCTCTTCAGGGCAATAGCCGACCCCCAGCCGGGCGATACGATGTGTCTGCCATTGCACCACTTCACGGCCGTTAATCATGATGGAACCCGTCCGCTTCCCAACCAGCCCCAGGATCGACTTGATCGTGGTGGTGCGCCCGGCGCCGTTGCGGCCGAGCAGGGCGACCACCTCGCCGCGATCTACCCTGAAGTCGAGCCCATGCAGGATGTGGGATTCGCCGTAGAACGCATGCAAGTCGGTAACGCGCAGATATTCCA
>Ga0335082_10000360_pt1 | contig 46262 bp, 38 predicted proteins | sample Lox_Sample_41_FD_206718 | JGI IMG/M metagenome (GOLD analysis project Ga0335082, IMG submission 206718) | Soil microbial communities from Loxahatchee National Wildlife Refuge, Florida, United States - Lox_Sample_4.1 | ecosystem: Environmental > Terrestrial > Soil > Wetlands | place: USA...
GATTCCGCCGCGTGTTGAGCGCGCGCTCAATCGGCCGTCGACGTTGAGCTTCAGTTTGGTTGCGAATTCAGATTCATTCGTCATTCCTGAATCCGGCGCGCGTGTTTTGCTGACAAGGGCTGATGGAAGTTTTCTGTTCACGGGATACCTGGTGCAGTCGCCGGAGTTCGAGTTCCTGGGCCAAGGTGAACGAGGACTGATATACCGCCACAACCTTATCGCCGAGAGCGATGAAGTGCTACTGGATCAGAAGGCGCTGCCGAACCGGGCGTCTTTTGTGGCGCAGAGTGCTGGAGGAATTCTGCGGCAGCTCGCGCAGGAGTTGCTGCCAGGAGCGTTTGACACCGGCACGGTGCAAGATCTCGACGTGATTGCTACCTACAAGGCGACTCCACAGAAGAAGTTTTCTGAACATGCCGCGGAGATCGCACTCGCTGCACGGGGTAGTTATCGGGCAGTGAATGGAGCTTTGCAGCTCACTGGAGTGGGCGCGCGCTCGTATCCGGTCGACGAGACTGATGCAAACTTCTCGCCTGCTAGGTTGTCGCTAGTCCAACCGAAGGTAGCGATTAATGATGTGACCGTTATTGGCTTTGAGGAGCCGCAGGCTTACGTCCGCGACTATTTCGTAGGCGATGGGCTTAGCCAGCGGTTCTACCTCTCGCAGGAACCATTTCAGCAAATCCGATCGCCGCTGATTGACGAGGAATTCGCGCGTGCGACGCTGGATCCGACTACGTGGGTGATCAACGATCCGACGAGCGCGTTCTCGGTTGCAGGGCAGAGTCTGCAAGTTAGCGGAGGACGTGGACAAGACGGAAAGACTACGGTTTCATTCATCCAACCCATCGAACTGGGCGGAGCGCTGGAGATGCAGCACGGAGATGTAAGTTTCAGCGGAGCTTCTCGCGGCGTGATCGGCGGGTTGTATGCGGGTGGTACCGCAACGGCGAAGTGCCTTGCAGGATTTCAGATCACGCCGAACGGAGCCGCGTCGAATATCCAAGCGCTCATCAACGGAGCGCCGACTGGAACGGTGATTACGACCACAGCCGGGCACCGTTATCTTTTCACGACCTATCTGTATTCGCGGGAAGTGTACCGGTCTGGTGAGACTTACCATTCGTCGGATCATCCAGCGGGAAGTGGTTTGGGCGGCGAAGCGCTGCCAGCGGACGTTCGGCTGGTTCTTGAAGTGCAGGATATCAATCCGGCCGTTCCCGCCAGTCTGGTGACCCCTGCGACAGTTCTATATGACGATGTGTTGGTCAATGCATCGGGATTCTGTACGTACGCGCTGGTGAATGCAATCAATATGCAGTGCAGCGTCGCGTTTCCCTATGTGACTCACATATCAATGGCAGAAGTGCGAATGGCGTTGCCGAACGCAGGATATGTTACGCAGCTTGTGGAATCACTTTCGGAAGGCGGCCAGTGCGCGATTGTGAGTTCGACATCGCTAGATTTTTATCCGCAGTATGTGCCGCCGCTGAATGCACTGATTGTAGCGAGCTATCGGGGAAAAGGAAGGGCTGTTGCGGAAGTGTTGGATTCAACAGCGATCGCGCGCGTCGCAAATGGAACCGATGATGGAGTACGAAGTGTAGTGTGCACGATAAAGAGACCTTCGGCGCGGACACAAATCGATTGCGAGAACGCGGCGCTCGCGATACTGGACAATGCGGCAGAGGAAGCCTGGAGCGGGAGTTACTCGACGTGGAGCGACTTTCTGCCAGGAGCGGCGGAGGACGTGTTTCCAGGGGACGAACTGACGGTCAACGCACCATCTCGAGGCGCCGTATTTGGCGCCACTGTAAGAAAGGTCAGCGTGGAGCTGGTCGATTCTTCAAATGACCGGGGGATGTACAACATCGAATTCGCCAACGATATCGCGTCGCCATTAGGGCATGAAGAAAATGAGGGCGCGAGCCTAATTCCGTTACAGGATTTACCTCCGGGCCTTTCGAAGGAGCAAGTGGGCGCATATTACCTGGCCAATCTCACGGAAGCTCAGGTTACGCAGGTTTCGTCGACGACAGTGCAGGTGGATGCCGGGATTGCTCCCGGAAATAACCAGGGGATCGAAGTTCGGATTCACGATTTTGGATGGGGACCATCGAACGATCGAAATCTGATAGGACGTTTTGCGACGCAGACATTTACACTGCCGCGACTCGCGCGAACACAGAATTATTTCTTGCGGCTGTATGACAGCGCATCGCCGCCCAAGTATTCAAGATATTCAGCCGCATTGCATGTGGATTATCCCTTATGAGTGAAGCAGCGTTTGTGCGACAGAGACAGCGAGAGGTTAGCGAGAGGGCGGCGGGGAGCGTTCCCTACACAGCAAAAGACTTCCAGTTGGAGGTTCTCGACAGATTGGAAGAGATGCAGAGCTTTGCCGAGGGCTTGCAGATCACATGGGAAAAGAAACTTGATGCGGTAAAGGAGCAGCGGCTGCTGAAGTTCGACAGCCGGACGTTGATCGCGATGGCCGCGGTGGCGCTCTCGATTTCGGGGTACGTGATTCAAGATGCGCGGAACACGTCTCGCCAAGACGCCGAAATTGAGGCAACAAAAGCGCGTGTGGTACGCCTCGAACAAATCGCGACTACCAACACGGAAGCCCGAATACGCACTGAGGTTCAACTGGGCGAATTGCGCGACGGGCAAAATGAAATTAAGGCTCTGATCCAGGCGCATGATACGGCAAGCCGGAAAGATGAGCCCAAGAGGTAAGAGCTGAGGTGCTGTAAGTTCAACGGCGGGGCGCGTGGAGCAGGGAGGGATGGTTCGAGTCCGCAGCTAGGATCGCTGCGCCTCTCCTGACTGCTACGCTGGCATGACATCTTGCAAAGAGAGGAAGTGACTATGAATTTTATGAATGTACTGTTGCGTTCGATCGGGTTCATTCCGTCCTTGATAACCGGGATCGAGGGAATGTGTTCGAACAAATCCGGTGCGGAGAAGAAAGATGCAGCGATGAGCTTTCTGCAGAACGCGCTTGCTATGTCGGATGCGATCGCGGCGCGCGAGATTGTCCAGCCGGAGCAATTTCGGGCGGGGATATCCCAGATTATCGATGGTGTGGTGCTTTGCATGAACGCGTCGGCTTGGGCGAAGGGGGAGAAGATGGCAGCGGGCACAGCGGGAAACTAGCGACGGTAACTTCGTCACAAAATCGTTCACCACAGAGAACACAGAGGAGCGCAGGGACAGTCAAAATCCATTGACTTCCAACATATAGCCCTAGTTGCGTTCAGTGAAGTGGGACAAAAAAGCAGGTTCCTCGTCGCGTCGCTTCTCGGAATGACAACTACTATGTTTCGGTCTTCTAGCCGACTTCCTCGGTCCAGGTTTCGAGGTTCTTTTTTACCTGGGCCATGAATTGGTCGGCGACTGCGCCATCGATCAGGCGGTGATCGTAGCCTAGGGTCAGGTGAACGACGGATCGGATGGCGATCGAGTCGTTGCCGTCTTTGTCGGTGATCACTATTGGCTGCTTCATGATTCCGCCGACACCCATGATCGCGGAGTTCGGTTGATTGATGATCGGGAGGCCGAACACCGCTCCGAATTGACCCGGGTTGGTGATCGTGAAGGTGGAGCCTTCAACGTCCTCCGGTTTCAGCTTCTTAGTCCGGGCGCGTTCACCTAGATCGGTGATTCCGCGCTGGAGGCCAAGGAAGTTGAGATCTCCAGCGCTTTTGAGAACGGGAACGATGAGTCCCCAGTCGAGAGCGACCGCGATGCCGACGTTGATGTGACGGTGATAGCGGATATTTTCGCCTTCGATGTTGGCGTTGATGATGGGCCACTGCTGCAGGGCGATGACTGCGGCACGGACGAAGAACGGCATAAAGGTCAGGCGAGCTCCGTGACGCTGCTCAAATCCGTTCTTGAGCTTGGCGCGGAGGTTCACGATGCGAGTGAAGTCCACCTCGTACATGCAGTGCACGTGGGCACTGGTGCGGCGGGACTCGATCATGTGGTGGGCGATGAGTGACCGCATTCTTGACATGGGAACGAGATCGCCCGGATAAGGTGCAGGTGCTGCCGGGCGCGGAGGCGCCGGAGCGGCGGCTGCGGACGGAGCAGGAGATGCAGGAGTGGGAGCCGGTTGCGTAGATCCCTGGCTCTCAATGAACTGCATGATGTCTTGCTTGGTGATGCGGCCGCCGAGTCCGGTGCCGGTAACTTGCGAAAGACTGATACCGTGCTCACGGGCAATCTTGCGGACGAGTGGGGAGGAGCGGGTTTCTTCGCCTTCCTCATCCTGAGCTGATGCGGGGGGAGCGGGCGTTGGAGGCGGAACCGGCGCTTGAGGCTTGGCCGCTGGAGCGTATGCCGCAGGGGCGGTTGGTTCTGCGGCTTTGGAAGCCGGCTTCGGAGCAGCGGCGCCTTCACCATCTGAGGCGATTGTGCCTACGATCGTATTCACTCCTACAGTAGTTCCCTCGGTTACTTTGATTTCCTTAAGGACGCCCGAGGCTGGGGCGGGGATTTCCGCGTCAACCTTGTCGGTCGAGATCTCAAAAAGAGGTTCGTCGCGTTGAACTTTGTCCCCGGGCTTTTTCAGCCACTTGGTGATAGTGCCTTCCACGATGGATTCACCCATCTGGGGCATGATGATGTCAGTCGGCATGATTTCCTTCCATGAGGCCCATGGTTGCTCAGACACACTTGGGCGCAAACGAATATTATAGCGTTCCCAACGCCGCAATTTCCTCGCGGGGAGTATGAACCCTTCACCGCAGAGAACGTCGAGAAAGCACCTCCGGATCAGCGATGGTGGTCAGCGTCTTTCATCGGCTCTTTCTTTTCTGGCTCAGGGCCGGCGCCGAAGCTGGTTTTCCAGTAATCCTGAACAGCAGGCGGAAGTTTTTCCAAGTGAGAAAGAAGCATGGTGATCTTCCAGATGTCTTGTTCAGCGAGACTCTTGTCCCAAGCTGGCATACCGGTGTAGCGGACGCCAGTGCGGATGGTGTAGAAGATGTGCCATTCGGGGTCGTCCGGAGGATGGGAGACCAGGTCCGGGGGAGGCGGATAGAACGAATTGGAGAGGGTTGACCCTTTGCGGTCGAGGCCTCCATGGCAGAGGGCGCAATTCATGGTGTAGAGCTTCATGCCGTCTTCGAGATTCTGATCGGTGGGCATGAGCGGGTTGGTGACGCGAGGGGCGTGGCGCTCCGTTGAGGCGTCCACCGCACTCATTGCTAAATGCGTTTCCCATCTAGGCGGCTCTTTGTTTGCCGCGGTGGGAAAGAGACCGAGCATGGCGAAGCCAAGTCCGCCAAGGATGAGAATGAGCAGGGTGACGATGACTCCGAGAAGAAATTTTCCCATGATTGACCCTCAGTTATTGTGGCAGAAGAAACGCTTAAGACGCCAGAGGTGCTACAGAGTATAGAGCCAAACTGCGGCTGACGGTTACAAACGTCAGCGCCAGGGATGTTCTTATCGAATGCCTTGTTTGATCCAACTCAGCACCAGCGCAAGGAAAGCGGTTCCCGCTAGCGTTATTGCAAACGATACCAATACGCGCACAGCGTTGCGTAGACGAATCGTCGTACAGAGAACGGCAATGCTTGCGCCTTCCAGAATAATCACAGTCCAGCCATTGAAAGATGCACGAGTACCGGCAGCTTGCCATTGATCGTACAGTTTGGGGATGCCGGACCAGGCACTGTAGCAGGCAGTCCACCAGAGGTATTTGAGGAAGCAGTTGGCGGCGAGGAGCATGAGAACGGTGGCGAGAAAGACGCGAAGAATACGAACACCGGCTTTCGTCGGGACGGCGGTGAGCAGGTTGCCCTCAGCGGTTTGAGCCACCGGTTCCTTTCCAACTTGAGAAGTCGTGCGTATCCAGAAACTTTGCCGAGCTTTGCTCGACTGGACGGCGAAGCGCCCGTTCCCACGCGGTTTTTCCTACCGCTTCAATAGGCTTTCAGGCGACGTGATTCGCGAACTACGTCTTCGAGCTTTGGCAGGTAATGATGCTCCTGCGGAGGCGAAAAGGGAATGGCGGAGTCGAGGCCCGCGATGCGGACGATGGGGCCGTCGAGATCGTCGAAGGCTTCTTCATTGATGATGGCTGCGATTTCTCCAGCAATGCCTCCGGTGCGAGAGTGCTCGTGAAGAATGATGACTTTGTTTGTCTTCTTCACTGTTTGGGCGATGGCTTCACGGTCGACGGGAACAAGCGAGCGCAGGTCCACGATCTCGAGATCGATTCCTTCTTTGGCAAGCATGTCGGCCGCTTCTAACGCTGTATGGACCATCGCGGCATAGGTAATGATGCTGAGGTCTTTGCCTTCCCTTGCTACGCGCGCTTTTCCGATTGGAACGACGTAATCATCCGCGGGTACTTCTTCTTTGATCCTGCGATAGAGATATTTGTGTTCGAAGAAGATGCACGGGTTGTTGTCGCGGATCGCGGCTTTGATCAGGCCCTTGGCGTCATACGGCGTGGCCGGGCAAATCACTTTCAGGCCGGGATTGTGGACGAACCACATCTCGGGATTCTGGGAGTGGAAGGGCCCGCCGTGGACATACCCTCCGCTGGGGCCACGGAGAACGAGTGGGGCGGGCGCACCCCAGAGATAGTGCGTCTTGGCGACCATGTTGGAGATCTGGTTCATGGCGCAGGCGATGAAGTCCATGAATTGAAATTCGGCGACCGGCCGCATGCCGGTGAGAGAGGCTCCGAAAGCTGCGCCGACGATAGCAGATTCGGCGATGGGCGTGTCGATGACGCGCTCGGGACCGAAGCGATCGATGAATCCGTCGGTGACTTTGAAGGCACCGCCGTAGATGCCGATGTCTTCGCCGAGGCAGAAGACCGTCGGATCCTTCTCCATTTCTTCCCAGATTCCCTGGCGGATGGCTTCGAGGTAGGTCAGTTGCATAATTGAGTTAACTTCTTTACCGCGGATCTCGCGGATTCACGCGGATTTTTCTATTTCAAATGCACGGCGGCTTCGGTTTCTTTGTAGCCTGCGCTTCCCTTCTTTACTTTTGGGATGCCGTATTTCGGTTTGATTTCGTGGCAGCCGTTTTCGCAAAAGACTCCGCCTTCGGCTGAATCCGGAGTCGGCATTGGGGAGTTCACGGCGATTTCTCTTTCGGCTTCGATTACTTCTTCTACTTGTGCAATCAGCACTTCGTTCTCTTTTGCGCTTAGCCACTTCTTTTCTTTTACTAGGTAGTTCTCGAATCTTGCCAGTGGGTCGCGCTTTTTCCAGAAGTCGAACATTTCTTTTGGCACGTAGCTCGCCGCGTCGTGGATGGCGTGGCCTTTCATGCGCATCATTTTTGCTTCAATGATGATCGGACCTTCGCCTTTGTGAGCGCGTTCGACCGCCTCGTGCGCGGCGTCGTAGACCTGCGCGGCGTCGGTACCGTCGACTATCACGCCGGGGATGCCGTATCCGATGGCGCGTTCGGCGAGATCTTCACAGCGGTACTGCATGTTGCTCGGCGTGGAGTATGCCCAGAGATTGCTTTCAACCACTAGCACGAGTCCGAGATTCTGCACGGCGGCGAAGTTGATGCCTTCGTACGTAACTCCCGTGGATTGGCCTCCGTCGCCGATCCAGGTCATGACGGCGATGTTGCGGCCTTGCAGGCGCGCGCCCAGAGCTACGCCGGAGAGAACGGGAATGAGATCGCCGAGCATCGAGATTGGGGAAACCATGTTGCGTTTTTCGATGTCGCCGAAGTGGCTGGTACCGTCGCGGCCCTTGGTGGGCGAGTCGGCCTTGGCCATGTACTGCATCATGGTGTCGCGCGCGTCGAAGCCGCGGACGAGAAGCGCTCCTTGATTGCGAATCATGGGAGCAAACCAGTCATCTTTGTCGAGCGCGTATGAAGACGCGCAGGAGCAGGCTTCTTGACCGAGTCCGAAGTAGACGCCGCCGACGACCTTGCCCTGTTTGTAGAGATTCTCGAGGGCAATCTCCATTTTGCGGTTGAGCAGCATGTAGCGGTAGATCTCGATGGCCTGCTCTTTACTCAGGTACTTGGAGTCGCGAATCGGTGGGACGGGAGCGTCGAGGTCTCCGGTGACTTCGTAGCGGACGTGCTCCTGGCCCAGGCGGTCTTTTTCCGCGCGCTGTGTGACTGTGAAGGTTGGGCGCTCCAGGCGGTAGTCTGGGATGGAGTAGGTGCGGAGATTCGGACTAGAAGAGCCTGTCGCGCTTTGCGCGACCGAACGGCGGGCGGCCGTTCCCACATGGCCATTGCCATTGGCGGCCTTCTTTAGAATTGCGCTGTTCGGCCGCCCTCCGGTGCGCGGACGATTGCCGTTAGAACTAGCTTTGGACTTCGCTTTTTTATTCCCCATGTAAGGCGGCGCGGATGGCGCTTTTATTGATGGTATCGCGAGGGAGGGGAAAAGGGCTAGGGCAGGGCGGATGGCGCTCAAAGTTTCAGGAGATGTATTCGCCTAAGCGCTTCGACAGTTGGTTTCATCGCCGCCTTTGAAAAGCTCAAGCCCATGTGTTCGTTGGCTTGCTTCCAAAGATAGTTTGCGATCTGATCGTCACCAGCGTCTGAGGTGAGAAGTTCGTAGACGCCGCCTAGGCAGCAGTCGTATTCATCCGCGCACTCGGGTACGTCGGCGACACCTATGGGGTCCCAGACAGTCAAGAGATCTCTTCGCGAAGCCTGCGAGATTCATACTTGTCGATCACGCAGCGCTCCAGGCTGAGTTCATGCAGTAACGCAAGCATGTCGGTTTGGGGCCGTCATCTTTCCGGATCATTTCATGCCCAAGTGCTTTCGTCTTCTTTGTGGATTTGGCGCAGTTCGACTGGCGGTTTCATCGGGACGCCGACCGCGTGGCCGAGAAGTGCATCGAGTGTATCGACCCAGAGGATTTGGGATTGGAAGACCACGCCAGCATTGCGCGAGATAGATTCCGCCACCGCGTTCAGGTCGAGTTCACAGCCGAGTTCTTCTTGCATCGACGTAACCGGCTTGCTGGTGATGCCGCAGGGGATGATCAGGTCGAAATAACTTAGATCTGTGTTTACGTTTAACGCGAAGCCGTGCGAAGTCACGGAGCGAGAGATATGGACGCCGATGGCGGCGAGTTTGGCTTCGGAGGTGGCGTTCGTGGTGGCGTCGGCAGAGAGCAGGTTCCTCGCTTGCGCTCGGAATGACAAAGAGCTTGGAAGAAATTGACTTCCCGAATCGACTCCACAACTTGGATCCGTCCAGACGCCTGTCAGCCCAGGTACTCGCTTTGTCGCGATGGCAAAGTCGGCGCAGGTGCGCATCAAGACATCTTCCAGGCGGCGGACGAATTCGATTACGCCGAGCGTCTTGCGCTTGCCATCGGAGCTTGCGTATCCCCGAAGGTCGAAGATCGGGTAGCCGACGAACTGGCCCAGGCCGTGGAATGTGACGTCCCCGCCTCGGTCGCATTCGAAAAGTTCGACGCCACGCTGGGCAAGGATTTCGCGGGATGCGACGACATTTGCCGCTTTCGCGTTGCGGCCCAGAGTGATGACGGGCTTATGTTCGAGCAACAGGAGGACGTCACCGATCTCTTCTTCTTTGCGGAGTGCGACTAGCTGCTGTTGCAGGCGGAGGCCTGTCGCGTAGTCTACCGTGCCGAGTTGGACAACTGAAATCATTTGCGAATGCCAATTTCCGATGGCCGATTGAACATCTTAGGATTCACGAATTCGCAAATCGGCAATTGACAATCGGCAATCATGCGTTGATTGCCATTCCGTACACACTATTGGATGCGTCGAGCATGGCTTCGGCTAGAGTCGGATGCGCGTGGATTGTCCACGTTAGGTCTTCCACCGTCGCTTCCGCTTCCATAGCTGCGACTGCTTCGGCGATCAACTCCGTGGCTTGCGGGCCGATGATGTGGACGCCGAGAATCTCTCCATAATCGGAGTCGCTGACGATTTTGATGAAGCCTTCGTGCTGGCCGACAATACTGGCTCGCGAATTCGCTGTGAAGGGGAATTTGCCGATCTTCACGTTGTATCCGGCTTCGCGAGCTTGGGTTTCCGTAAGACCCACGCTGCCGATTTCAGGGTGGCAGTATGTGGCTCCGGGGATACGCTCGCGGTTGATCGGTTTGCATGGCTTGCCCGCGATTTTCGCGACGGCCACCAAGCCTTCCATGGCGCCTACGTGCGCCAGTTGCGGCGTGCCGAGCACGATATCGCCGATCGCATAGACTCCCGGTTCGTCCGTCCGCTGCCAGGAATCGACTTTGATGAACTCGCGTTCGGGCTTGATCTTGGTTTTCTCTAGGCCGACGTTTTGCGTGCGCGGCTTGCGTCCGATGGCGATCAGGATCTTTTCAGCTTCGATCTTTTGCTGTTTACCGTCGACCGTAATCGTCACGGTGACCCCAGTCTTTGTCTTCTCTACTTTGTCGACTCTCGCGCTTGTATGGAAGTTGATGCCACGCTTGCGGTACACGCGCGCGAGTTCCTTGCTCACTTCCTCGTCTTCCACCGGAACCAGGCGCGGCAACATCTCAACGATTGTCACTTCGCAATCGAAGGAACGGTAGATCGACGCGAATTCGACTCCAACCGCACCGGCCCCGACAATCACCAGTGACTTCGGGATTTCTTTGAGGCTTAGGATTTCGATGTTCGTGAGTACGCGGTCGCTGACTTCCATCCCGGGAATCATGCGAGCTTCGGAGCCGGTCGCGAGGATGACGTTCTTGGCTTTGAGGTTCGAGGACTTGCCGTTGTTGCTCACTTCTACGGTGATGATCCCATTCTGCGCGGGGCCAGTGAGCTTGCCGTAGCCCATGACGGTTTCGACCTTGTTTTTCTTCATCAAAAAATCGAGACCCTTGGTGTGCTTGGTGACGATCTTGTTTTTGCGGTCTTGAATTGCGGTCCAGTTGAGCTTGCGGGCGTCGACACCTTCAATGCCGTACTCCTTCGCTTCTTTCAGGTGATCCCAGAGTTCGGCGTTGAAGAGCAGGGCTTTCGTCGGGATGCAACCGACGTGCAGGCAGGTGCCGCCGAGGAACCCGTCTTTTTCAATGAGGGCTGTTTTCAGGCCGTATTGGCCGGCGCGGATGGCGGAGGTGTATCCGGCAGGGCCGCTGCCGATGATGGCTACGTCGTAGATTGTTTCGGGCAAGGTCGTCCTCTATGGAAGAGATGAGTGAAGGCAAACTTTAGATTCTAGAACACGAGCCGCGGCAGCGTCGAAAGCGACGCCGCCTGCAAACACACTAACCACAAAGGACACGAAGGTTCACGAAGGAAAAACAAAAGGCCGCCTTCGGGCGGCCTCAACAGTTGAGCATAATGCTAGTTGTTCTCGTTGCTGGCGCGCTTCCACGAGATCAGCTCGCCAATCGTGGAACTGGTGCTCGAAACCGGCTGCTTGTAGGCTTCGACCTCCGAGCGCGAGGCTTCTTCGCCTACGGCACGGATGCTGAGGCCTACTTTTTTCTCCTCTGGATTCATCTTGATGATCTTGAAGTCGTGCTCGATGCCCGGCTCCAGGTGCAAGGGGTTGCCGCTTTCGTCGGTCGCTTCGGATTTGTGGCAAAGACCCTCGACTCCCTCGGCGATCTCGACGAAGGCTCCGAACGCCGCTACGCGCAGCACTTTGCCATGCACGACGTCGCCAATGTGGTGGCTCTCGAAAAATGACTCCCAAACGTCCGGCTGAAGCTGCTTCACTCCGAGAGACAAACGGCGCTTGTCTGGTTCGATCGCGAGAACAACCGCTTTCACACGATCGCCCTTCTTCAGAACTTCCGAAGGATGCTTTACACGCTTGGTCCAGCTCAGATTGCTGACGTGAACCAATCCATCGATGCCATCTTCGATCTCGATGAAAGCTCCGAAATCGGTCAGATTGCGAACGCGACCTTCGACCGTGGTGCCGACCGGGAACTTCTCATGAAGAGAATCCCAGGGATTTGTAGCAAGCTGACGCATTCCGAGCGAAATACGGCGCTCGGTCGGATTCACGTTGAGCACGACGCACTCGACCTGATCTCCGACATTCACCAGCTTCGAAGGATGCTTCATGCGCTTCGACCAAGTCATCTCGCTGACGTGGACCAGACCTTCAATTCCCTGTTCAAGTTCAACAAAAGCTCCGTAGTCTGTCACGCTGATCACGCGTCCGCCGACATGAGCGCCAACTGGATAACGATGCTCGGCGTCGAGCCACGGATCGGGTGTGAGCTGCTTGAATCCGAGCGAAACGCGCTGCTTGTCTTTGTCGTACTTCAGAACCTTGACCTGGATCTGGTCGCCGACGTTAACGAGGTCCTTGGGATGCGTAAGGCGCCCCCAGGACATGTCGGTGATGTGCAGCAGGCCGTCGAGGCCGCCGAGATCGACGAATGCGCCGTACTCGGTCAGATTTTTCACGACTCCAGTGAGAACGGAACCTTCTTCCAGATGCTCAAGAGTCTTGGAGCGCTTTTCCTGCTGTTCGCCCTCAAGTAGTTCCTTGCGCGAAACCACGATATTGCCGCGCTTCTTATTCAGCTTGATCACGGCGACTTCGATCGTTTGTCCCTTCATGCCGTCGAGGTTGCGGACGGGGCGAAGATCGACTTGCGATCCAGGTAAAAAAGCGTGCGCGCCGAGGATGTCGACGGTCAGACCGCCCTTGATGCGGTCGATGGCGATCGCCTTGATCGGCTTCTTCTCGTTATAAGCCTTCTCAATCTCTTCCCACGCGTGAATGCGTTGCGCCTTCTGGTGCGAGAGGGCGATGTAGCCTTCTTCCGCCTCACCCTTGTCACGCATCACATCAATCTCGTCCCCCGGCTTGAACCTGGGGTTGCCCTCGTGATCGAGAACTTCCGAGAGAGGTAGCATGCCTTCCGATTTCGCGCCAATGTCGACGACCACATGCGTGGCGGTGAGCTTCAGCACCGTGCCCTTGATGACGCGGTCATCGCTAACGGCTTCTTCGGCTTCGGTAGTGAAGGTCTCGAGTGCCGAGGCGAAATCCTCAGTCGCGGCAGTCTTCTCTTCTGCGCCTTGTGCGGCTGGCTGGCTGGTCTCAGAAGAAGAATCCAGTTCTGTGTGGTTATGCTCCAAGGTCGGCTCGGCTTCGGTAGCAACAGCGGAGTTGGAGTCTGAATCGTGGGGAGTGGTGGTATCGTCGAACAAGATTATGCCTCTCTGGTAACGGATGCGGGGCCTGCATAGCGGACTGCTGGATGAGTCGTTTGGTTGTGGTGGGCCCACCCTGGCGAGTGAGCTTGGACAATCCCAGCTGTCGGACGTTTTACAAAGAACCCGCGTCCAATGGGAACTCCTCGACTATAACAACCGTGCGCGAACAGTGTCAAACTCCAAATCTGGCGCATGTTACAGCTATGTTTCAGCGTTACAGTTTCCGAACAAACTGCCATCTGCTACCCTGCCCTGCTATGGATTATCTATGGACGCCGTGGCGTTATGCGTACGTCTCTGGCACCGAAAAAACGACGGGCTGTGTTTTCTGTGATGCTCCAAAAGAGAAAGACGATTCAAAAGCACGCATCGTGTACCGTGGCGAGTACTGTTTCGTAATTCTAAATACCTATCCGTACACGCCGGGGCATGTCATGGTAGTCCCGTACACGCACTTAGATGAGTTGCGGAAACTTCCGTCGCCTGCGGCGGACGAGATGATGGCACTTTCACAGCGGATGGAGACGGTGTTGCGCGAGCTCTACCACCCGGACGGGATTAATTTGGGGATGAACATCGGCAAGGCCGCCGGAGCAGGGATTGCCGGGCACATTCACATGCATGTACTACCACGGTGGGTGGCGGACGCGAATTTTGTTTCTGTGGTGGGAGAGACCCGGGTGCTACCAGAGACGTTGGAAGTCACGTGGGGGAAGATTTGGGAAGCGATGCGGCGTCCGTGATCGTCGGGGGTCGGGGCTGAGAGGCCCGCGCTACGCTAGCAGTTTCTCCATTTCTTTCTCGTCGATTACCGCGACACCGAGTTCTTTCGCCTTGTCCAACTTTGAACCGGCATCAGTGCCGGCTACGACGTAATCTGTTTTCTTGCTGACTGAGCCGGCGACTTTCCCGCCAGCGTCTTCAATTAATTTCTTCGCTTCATCTCTTGTGCGTTTCGCCAGCGTTCCCGTCAGTACGAAGGTTTTTCCGGCCAGTTTCGTGCCGCGTTCCTTCTTTTCGCCCTTGAAGGCGAGACCAGCTTTGCCTAAACGCTCGACCAGTTTGCGGTTGGCTAGGTTACTGAAGAATTCGGCAATGCTCTCGGCGATTTTCGGGCCTACTTCACCAACGTTCTGCAACTCTTCCGCGCTTGCTTCAGCTATTGCTTCCATCGAGCCGAAATGCTCGGCGAGGAATTGAGCGGTGCGCTCGCCCACCATGCGAATTCCGAGGCCATAAATTACGCGCTCCAGCGGCAACTGCTTTGAATTCTCGATTTCATCCAGGATGTTCTGTGCGGACTTGTCGGCGAAGCGTTCGAGGCTGAGGAGATCTTTCTTGTTTAGGTCGTAGATGTCAGCGACGTTCTTAACCAGACCGCGCTCGATCAACTGATTGACGAGCGATTCGCCCATGCCGTCGATGTTCATCACACCGCGCGAGGCGAAGTGGAGAATCGTGCCTACCAACTTGGCAGGACAATTTGCATTGACGCAGCGATAGTCGACCTCGCCTTCCGTGCGGACTACCTTCGTGCTGCACACCGGGCATTTCTCTGGCGGATCGATCTCTTGCTTGCCACGCGGGTGAGCGTCGTCATCGACGACTTTCGCGACTTTGGGAATAACATCGCCGCCTCGCTCGACTTGCACATAGTCGCCAATCTTCACTCCAAGGCGCCCGATCTCGTCCATATTGTGCAGCGTTGCGTTCCGAACCGTTGTGCCGCCAATTGGGACGGGCGTCAGTTCGGCGACAGGAGTCAGCTTGCCCGTACGCCCCACTTGCCAGCGAACGTTTTCGAGTTTTGTCACTCCGCCCCGAGCAGCGTACTTGTACGCGATGGCCCAGCGCGGAGCTTTGCCGGTGAATCCGAGTTCGTCTTGCAGTGACGTGCGATCGACTTTGATTACGATGCCATCGATTTCGTACGGAAGCGAGTCGCGCTTTCCTTCCCACTCATGGATGAAGTTCCACACTTCGTCCATCGAATGGACGAGCTTGCGGTACTGGTTCACCTTGAATCCCGCCTTATCGAGGGCCGTTAGAGTTTCCCAGTGACGCGGGAAATAGGTGCGGCCATTTTCGAGAAGAATGTAAGGAAAAAAGTCCATACGTCGTTCTGCAGTTATGCTAGCGTCGAGTTGCCTTACCGTACCCGCCGTGAAATTCCTCGGGTTGGCAAACGTGGGAAGCCCGTTGCGTTCCCGTTCCTCGTTCACTTTCTTGAATGCTGCGGTCGGCATTAATAATTCGCCGCGAACTTCGAAGCTGGTTGGAATGCGTGCTTTTCTTAACCGATCCTGATCGACTGAGAGAGGGATGGAACGCACAGTTCGGATGTTTAACGTGACATCTTCTCCCACAGAACCATCGCCGCGTGTGACGCCGCGCGCCAATTTCCCGTTCTCATAGGTCAGCGCCAGTGACATGCCATCGAGTTTGAGTTCGCAGACATAGTCGACGTCTTTACGTCCGCTGAGTTCATGGACGCGGCGCTCCCAGTCGCGCAGTTCCTCTTCGTTGTAGGTATTGTCCAAGGACAACATCGGCGAGGAGTGCCGGACTTTCACGAAGCCCTCGCGGGGCTTGCCACCCACCCGTTGCGTTGGCGAATCTGGGGTGAGCAGATCTGGATATTGTTTCTCCAGATCTTTCAGCTGCTGCATCAGTGCATCGAATTCCTGATCGCTGATTTCAGGCTGGTCGAGAACGTAATAAAGATATTCGTGGTGGCGGATCTTGTCGCGGAGCGATTCGATTTTCTTTGCGGCGTCTTTTACGGCAGGCATCGCAAAAGATTATATGCGGAGGAAAGAGATAGAAAGGAAACCGCCCGGCTTCGCCTCGCTGGACGGCCGAAGGCGGCCGCTCCCACATGCCAACTACTTTGTTACGCCTGGAACTTGCATGCGAACGAATCGCGGCTTGTAGTCATCGGCGCAGACTAAATCTTTCGAATTGTTGGCGTTGACGTTGTACGAGATCAAAATGCCGTCGGCGTTGGTGAATTCGGCATGCGTCTTGGCGTCGTAAGCGACAACCGTGCCCACCTTGCAGCCATCCGCGCCTGCTTCGGGAGCGAGATAGACCGTAGTTTTGTGTGACCACGGACCCTGTGGAGAACACGAATACCAGGTCGTCACCGCATTCCAGAGTGGAAACAGAGGGTGAAGTGGATCCATGCCAGTCATCAGATAAAAGGTACCGCCATTGTAGCTCATTTGATCGACCGAGTACTCGGGTGTGATTGCGGCGAGACCCCGCATCTGCGTGGCATTGGACTCGCCAGCCATCCACTGACCCTGAGTGGCATTCCAGAACTGCCATTTCGTTGCGTCGGCCAAATCCCATACGGACGAAGTGCGCGCCACATAAGGAGTCTTGGCGTTTGTTCCCGGATCTTTCATTCCATAGACGTAGTAGTAGCCGCCGACGTGAAGGATCTTTGTGCCCCATTCCAAAGTGGTGTCGAGTCCCTTCACGGGCGTGATGGACCTGATAGAGAAATCGGGCCATGACAAGCTTGCGATGGAGTGGCCTACCAATTGGTAGACGCCCGTCCACTCCAGCAGCATGATGTGGATTTCATATGATCCCGATGAAGTTTGGGTTACCAGACCCGAGCCTTGCCAATACCAATCGTTCTTGTTGCTGGGAACGAAATAAGAAGTCGTTTGTGGAGGGTAGCCGACGGTTGTCCATGATCCAGACGACTGGTCGAGAATGGTCAGCGAGTTATGGGCGGTAAAGAGATAATTTTTTCTGAGGCGCGTGTTCGCATCGACGGTGCCGATGTACGAATCCGACCACATCCAGAGGTCGGTGCGATCCGGTAGCAGCAGCGAGTAGGTGCCATCGCCGCCGGTCCATCCTGGGCCGTTCTGGGTTACATGGCCATCAAACGTGTCGTCGATGGTTGCTAGCGACGGCGACGGGGGCAGGCTACATTGAGCGCGTGCGGAGATGACGGTCCCTACAACGAGGAGAAGTGCGATTCCAAGAACGGTGAGGATCTTCATTCAATCACTTCAAAACGAATGCAACTCTCCGCTTAAGGTATCGCACAAACCTGGACCCATGTAGAGCCGAAACGCTCCGCCCGTCCGTCCACTCCTCTGCTTCAGACTAGATCGTCCAGCTTGAGTGCTTGCGGTCCGCCCTTCCACGACGCATCAAACTGTTTCTGAACGAATCCGGCGTCGTATTCGCGTTTCTGCTGAAGGAGGGACTGGTGCAATCCAAAGAGGGACCGCGGATTGCGCGGATTCCTTTCCAAATCTTCCCGGAAGACCTTTTCTGCACCGCTGGCGTCTCCACTCATGAGCAGCGCCCCGCCAAGATTTTCACGGACTGGGTAGAACCAGTCAGGCGGCTCGCCATAGTTAAGTTTGTCCTGAATTGCGACGGCTTCACGCAGCATAGAAATAGCGCCGGCAGAATCTTTTTTTGCCATTGCGATCTTTCCGCCCATGACGTCTTCGGCAATCTTCAAGATGTCTTTCGCCTTGTTATTGATGGGCATTTGGAAGATCAAATCCGGGGGAGTAGCGGCCTCGGCATCAGCCACAATCTTGTATTCCGCCTCTGCCTCGGCGATCTTTCCTGTGCCAGCCAAAGCCAGGCCGCGGCCAAAGTGCCAGAAAACGGTCGCTGTCTTCAGGGCAGGATCGGGTTCCGGCATCTTCAGGATTTCATTCCAGTGATGAAATCGGACCTCGACTGCCATCGGGATCGTCATGAATCCTTCAAGCGGAGGCATTTCTTTCACATGCGGCCCGACATTCGCAACGAGAAGATCGGCATTCTTGCGTGCTTCGGTATAGCGGCCATTCATCGCGCCACAAACAGCCACAAAGTGCAGATTGTGGCTGTAATACATCATCGGGTAGATACCCTGCTCGCCCGTCTGCTTGATGTACGACCGATCGACTTCCGCGGCTTGCTCATTCGTCTTGACCGCGGCGTCATAGTCTCCGGTGCGAATGTAGATGTGAGCCGGCATATGGACGATGTGTCCGGCATTTGGGGCTAGGGCAGCGAGTTTGTTGGCGCCGGCCAGCGCACGCTCGGGATTGTTGGAGGCTTCAACCGAGTGGATGTAGTAGTGGATCGCGCCCAGATGGTTGGGATCACGCTTGATTACCGACTCGAGCGTGGCGACGATCTCCTCTGTTCCGGTTTCCGGCGTTCCGTCCTGATGCCACAGTCCCCAAGGGTGAAGATTCATCCCCGATTCGGCGAAAAGCGTGGCGGCGTCCAGATCGTCAGGAAACTGTTTCGACACATCGCGCATCGCATCGTGATAATCTCCGGCCGCCTTTTTCAGATCTGAGTTCGGATCAGCGGGAAAACGCTTGGCCATCGCTTGAATATAGGCCTGCTCGCTTGGCGAAGCCGTCTGCGCGAGGTCCACAGCCTTTTGCACGGCATCATGTGCGTGCTTATAGCGATCAGGATCGGCGGGGTCGTTGTAATTTGGTCCAACAGCCTCAGCAACGCCCCAATAGGCCATCGCCAACTTCGGATCGAGTTCCGCCGCATGCTGGAAAGAGCGCGCAGCCTCGTCGTGATTGAATGCGTAAATGAAGCGGAGGCCCTGATCGAAGAACTTCTGAGCTTCAGCATTTCGCGTGGAGACGGGATGGTGGAGATCGCCCAATCCGGTCACGAGCGTCACGGAATGACTCGAAATCTGATGCGAATGGTCTTGGGCAGATACGCTGAGGCAACACAAGGCAGCGCAAAGAACTGCGGCCAGAGTTTTCATCTGGGTCGGTCCTCCTGAATTTGTTTAGAAAGCGAGCCCCAATACTCGAGATACGGTCTGAAACCGCACGTCTTGCAAGTGGGGACAGCTTATGCCAAATTGAAGCCCCTGCCAAGTCAGTTCGAAAGGGCGGACCTATGCCTAAAGGAACAAGCGCGAAACCATCGGCGGAGCCGTTCTCGGCGCGAATACCAGGTGCGTTGTTGAATGCATTCGACACCAACAACCGGATCAACCTATACCTCATCGAGAACCTTCCGCCTGAGGCGTGGAATGCAAAGCCGCCTGATGGCAAGGGGCGGACGGTGGCTGCGATTGTCGCGCACATGCACAACGTGCGGGTGATGTGGCTCAAGGCGGCGAAGTCCGAGGAGATTCCGGAGCCGTTGGATCGATCGAGTGTCACACCTGCGCAAGCTGTCCGTGGCCTGGATGAGAGCCGAGAAGCATTGGGCAAAGTCATCAGTCGAGCGATCGCGAGTGATGGCCGCATCAAGAACTTTCGTCCGGATGTCGCTGGGTTCATCGGATACTTGATCGCACACGATGCCCACCATCGCGGACAGATTGCGATGCTGGCGCGCCAACTCGGACACCCGCTGCCGCAGAAGGCCATGTTCGGCATGTGGGAGTGGGGCACTCGTTAACCACTGCTGGAGCGCCTTCCGCGTCAGTTAAAATCCAGCTTCACTCCCCTTATGCGAAAGGCGGCGCTACTCTACAATCCGGCCTCGGGCGGCAGTAAGCAGCGCAAGCGCGAACTCGAATCCGCAGTGGGCATCCTGAAAAGCGGCGACGTAGAAGCTGAATTGGTACCCACCGATTCTCCCGCCCATGCGAAGGAAGAAGTCAGGCGCACGATCGACTCCGGCTTTGACACGATCTTCGCCTGCGGCGGCGACGGGACGATCAACAACATTGCGCAGGTCCTGGCGAACACGCCAGTAGCTCTAGGCATTCTGCCAATGGGAACCGCCAATGCTTTGGCGCATGACCTAAGAATTCCGCTCCGAATCGCGGCTGCGGCGAAGGCTGCGCTCGAATTTGCGCCGCGCCGAATCGCCCTCGGGAAAATCACCTGTCTAAATCTGGAGGACAAAACCGAAATGCGTTTCTTCATAGTCGCCGCGGGAATCGGAGTGGATGCCCACCTTTTTTACAAGCTGCATAGTGGCACCAAACAGCGGCTGGGAATGGGTGCCTACTATGCGAAGGCGTGGCACATGTGGTTTACGTATCCGATGACGCGCTTTCGCGTCGCGTTCAGCGAACCGGAGGTCAGCACGACCAAGAATGCCGACGTAACGGAGTTGCTGGCTGTCCGCATTCGCAATTTTGGCGGCATTGTGCGCGAGCTTGCGCCGGGTGCATCGCTGGAACGCAATGATATGCGCTTGATACTGTGTCACACCGCGCATCGGCTCGCCTATTTGGCATATGTAACGCGCAGTCTCCTGGGTCAGGCCTGGAAAATTCCCGGAATCGAACTTTCACATGCAACAAAGGCGACATGCGAATATGCCGAAGAGAAACCTGGCGAGGCGCCAGTAAAGATTTACGTCGAGGCTGATGGCGAATTAATTGGCAGCCTTCCCGCCAAGATTTCGGTTGTGCCCGACGCGTTAACACTGCTGGCCCCGGCGTCGCCGAGAAGATGAAATAGAATACAGTTCACTGCTTGGAACCAGTCACTCACTTTCTGACTGGCGCGTGTATGGGGCGCGCCGGACTCAATCGAAGGACGGCGCTCGCCACGCTGACTCTCACGCTGGCGGCCGAAGCACCCGATCTCGATATCCTGGGCCGTTTTGGAGGAAGAGCTTTCGGCTTCGCGCATCACCGGGGATTTACGCATTCGTTTCTAGGAGTACCGCTGGATGCGATTGCGGTGATAGGTTTCGTGTATCTCGTATGGCTTATGCGCGGTCGCAAGACGAAGGATCCGAACCTACCGCCGCGATGGGGCTTGCTTTTCCTGTATGCGTGTATTGCTGGGCTTAGCCACATCCTTCTCGACTTCACCAACAACTACGGCGTTCGACCTTTCTGGCCTTTTTCGGAGAGATGGTACTCGTGGGACATCGTTTTCATTGTCGAGCCTGTCATGCTGGGATTGCTGATTTTGGGGTTGGTGGTGCCTTCGGTGTTTTCGCTTGTTGATCAAGATATCGGCGCACTTAGTCGCGGTCCGCGAGGGCGCGTCGGCGCCACGTTAGCGCTGATCGGGATCATCCTGATGTGGGGTGTGCGCGATTATGAACACAGGAAAGCAGTGACCGCGCTGCAATCACGTCTTTACAACGGCGTCGATCCGCTGCGCGTTTCAGCATATCCGAAATGGATCGATCCGTTTCACTGGTACGGCGTAGTGGAGACTCCCGCGTTTTTTGTGCTCGCGCCAGTGAATTCTTTGAACCCCGAAGTGGATCCGGAAGAGCGCATGGAAATACATTACAAGCCGGAGGAAACACCCATCAGTCTTGCGGCCAAAAAGTCATACCTAGGGAGAGTGTATCTGGATTGGGCGCAATATCCGATCACCGAGACAGAGACTCTGGGAAGCGCAGAGCAAGGATATATCGTGCGCTTCCAGGACTTGCGGTACTCTCAACTACCCGACGCGATGGGTAGAAGACGAGGACGGGGGGCGTTAGGAGCTGCGGTGAAGCTTGATAAGAACCTTCACGTGGTTGGCGATGTGTATGGTGAGGGTGAAGATCAAATTGTGGTACCGGATCCTAGGGGAAAGTAAACGGTCCCTAACTTGACTTGCTCGAGAAAGATTTTGGCTGTCGCTCCTCTTGACGTTGAACCCGCCAGCGACCAGAATAGAAATTCGTCGACGAGGTGAGTATGCTGCCTTATATTTTCGTGGTATTGGCAATTGCTGTCCGGTTTCTCCCCTTCATGGGTCCACTGAACTTCTTGCCGCATCTGTGGCATTTCACGCCTCTCGCAGCGTCCTTGTTGTTTTTTGGCGCGCGGGCGTCGCGCCGGCAAATATGGGTTCCCTTAGTGTTGTTGATGGCAACGGATGTCATTCTGACTCGGTTTGCGTGGAAATACCCATTCACATGGGACACGCTTCTCATCTGGGCGTGGTATGCAGCCATCCTTTGGCTGGGAACGGGTCTCCGAGGAAAATCGAGCCTGTGGCGTGTCGTGGTAGCGGCAGCCGCCAGCTCACTTTCCTTTTTTGCTATAAGCAACTTCGGAGTTTGGGCAGCGACGTTGATGTATCCCAAGACGCTAGCGGGACTGGTCACATGCTACGAGGCGGCCATTCCATTCTTCCGGAATACAGCTGTGAGCGACATGGTCTTTTCGCTTGCGTTCTTCGGACTCGCCGCTCTTCAAGCCATGCTTGCTGAGGGTGGAGCGGGCGATCATCCCACGGCAGCATAGGCCACATAGGCGTATTCGAAATCATTTTTGGTCGGCGGAGCCCTTCAGCGAGGATCCCGCCGATTTTCTTTTTGTTCGCAATGCGAAAAGCCAGACAATCAATCCGAGTTCGAGAATTGCTCCTGAGAGCAGCATCCAATGGTGTTTGAAGACGCCACCGAAATGGCTGATGATCTGGGGTCCGAACCATAGCACCAGAATCGAGAGCACGAGAAAGCGAACGAAGCGGCCGGCAAAAATCGCGACCATGAAGTCGCGGAATTTCATTTCAAAGACAGCGGCAGCCAATACAAAGACTTTGAAAGGCATGGGAGGAGGAAGCATTCCCGGAAACATCAATGCCCAGAATTCGTTGCGCTCAAACGACTCGTGAATCTTCTGAAAACGCTCTTCGCTAATTCTTTTGCGGAGGACTTTCTCGCCTCCCGCGTACCCGATCAAATACAGTGGGATACTGCCGACCGCGGATCCGAGCGACGCCATGGCAACGTAGAGCAACATGCGATGCTTGTCTTGATAGACGTAGGTCGCAACAATGAAGTCGACGGGCATTCCGAGCAGGGCACTGTCAGCAAACGCGATGACGAATACGCCCCAAATGCCCAGCACTTTCATGAGGCCCAGGACCCATGCGGTGTAGCGGGCCAGGATGTGTCCGATCTTTTTCAAGACGAATAGTCAGTGTACGTGATGAAAAGCGGGTGTGTCAGTCCCGCGGAGGCCTTAGGAAGTGTCTATGCAGAAGGCGCGGCGCTGATATGATCGCTGAGCGTTGGAGGCGTAATGGGGAAACTTGCTCTGTTGTGTTTGCTGATGATCGCAACTTTCTCTTTGGCGCAACAGTATGACGTCGTGATCGAAGGTGGACGCGTGATGGATCCGGAGACGGGTCTCGACGCAGTCCGCAACGTGGGGATCACAGACGGCAAGATTGAACGCATTACGCAGGATCACCTCGTGGGTAAGCGCGTCGTCAGCGCAGCCGGACTGGTAGTGGCCCCCGGCTTTATCGATCTTCACGAGCACGGACAAGACTTAGCCAGCCAGCGCGTCAAGGCATTTGATGGAGTCACAACAGCATTAGAAATGGAAATCGGCGTACCCGATGTTGCTGAATTTCTGAAATCCAAAGAGGGGCGCTCGCTGATTCATTATGGAACGACGGCCAGTCATGTCGCCGCAAGAGCCCGAGTGTTTGGATCTCCACTGCCCGAAGGAACGATTCTGCCGAAGAGCGGCGACGCGACGGAAAAGGCCGCGACTTCGGAGCAGATTCAGCAGATGCAGCAGCGCCTGCGAAACCAACTGGACGCGGGTGCGCTCGGTGTCGGCATGGGAATCGAGTACGTTCCCGGAGCAACGCGACTCGAGGTGATCGATATATTCCGCACGGCGGCCGAACGTAAGGTTCCCGTCTACACGCACATGCGCAGCGCGGGGCGAATTGAGCCCAACTCAGCGATTGCATCCACAGAGGAAGTCATCGGGGCAGCGGCGATCACCGGAGCATCGCTGCACATTGTTCACATCAACAGCACCTGCCTGCTCCAATCTCTGGATTGCTTGTCACTTGTCGAGGGCGCGCGAGCGCATGGTGTCGATGTTACGACGGAAGCTTATCCCTATATCGCGGGCATGACGGCAATAAACTCAGCAGTGTTCAATCCCGGGTGGCGCGAGAAACTCGGCATCGATTACGGCAATCTCGTGATTCCAAATACCGGCGAGCATCTTACGAAAGAGCGGTTTGAAGAACTTCACAATTCTACCAACCAGCAATGGGTGTTGATTTATTCGAATACACAGGAAATGGTCGACAAGATCATCCCGAACCCGCTGGTAATGATTGCGAGCGACGGGGCGGTGGGACATCCGCGGAATGCTGGAACCTACTCACGCGTCATCGCCCAATATGTGCGCGAGAAGAAAACGTTGACGCTCATGGAAGCGCTGAAAAAGATGACGATCATGCCCGCCCAGATGCTCGAGCGATCGACGCCTGCAGCTCACAAGAAGGGCCGAATGCAGGAGGGAGCCGATGCCGATATCGTCGTCTTCGATCCACAAACGATTTCCGATCGTTCCACCTTTGAAAAGCCGATGGAACCAAGCGTCGGAGTACACGAACTATTTGTCAGTGGAGTTCTGCTCATCGATCAGCAGAAGATGGTGCCCGACGTGTATCCCGGAAAAGCGATTCTGGGACCGGGGAAATTCCAATAGGGGCGTGTGCCCAACACCGTGAGGCGGCGCTACTGATGCTCGGTTTTTCCGTTCAATAGGTCGATGGCATGGGGCAACGAAGCGGCGACGGCTTGTAAAGAATCAACTGCCCCGTTGGGGCTGCCTGGGAGATTCAGGATCAAAGCGCGGCCTCGCACTCCGCATACCCCTCGACTCAAGGCCGCAAATGGGGTCTTTTTCAGGCCCTCACTGCGCATGCGTTCGGCGATGCCGTCGAGCAGACGATCGCAGACAGCTATCGTGGCTTCCGGCGTCACATCCCGCGGCGCGATGCCTGTACCTCCCGTCGTTACCACAAGATGGACCTCGCGCGAGAGTTGAATCAGTAAATTCTGAATCTGGATTTGATCATCGGGAACTACTTTTCGCTGCACAACGGAGAAACGCAACCCCTCGAGCGCCCGAACAAGTGCGGGACCCGACTTATCTTCTTGGTCGCCGCGAGAACGGGAGTCGCTCAAGGTGACGACTGCGACGGTGTACTGGGCGGGATCAGCCATCGAGTAGGACGTCGTCCTCTTCTTCCTTCTTCGGACGAGCGGCGGAGGCAGGGGCCGAGCTGGTTACAGGCACGGGTTCCGGCTGAGATGAGGCTGCGGGCTCAGCATCTCCACCTTCACGATTGGCTTCGTCAAGGAGCCGCAAGCCCTCCATGAGGAGTCCCTGGGTGTTCAGCTGAGTCGTTTCCTTGTCCGTTTTGCCTTCGAAGTCGAGCTGGAAGTTGCCGCCGGTCCAGCGCAAAACTTTGAAGACGGCCGCATCGCCCACGAGCGAACCATAAGTCGCGTGCTTCACCTGGCCTTGCACAAAAAACACCTCGCAGTTTTCGCCTTCGTTGCTCAGGGATAGCTGGCAGCTCTTGCGTCCCATTTCCAGCGACTGCATCAGGTCGATAACATTCATCTGCGACAGATTCCCACGGACGACCCCATCGGAAGGCGCGGTCTTGGCCATCTTTTCCAGAGCAATACGGTCTATGGTGCGCTTGACGCGGCGTGTGGCTTCCTTTAGAAAAAAAGGCTTTTCCAGATAGTCATCGGCAGCATCCTGGGGTGAAAGCCGCTCGGCAATGTCGGCTTTGCTGGCCATCAGGACTGTCGAGAAATTTGCCGTAGCCGGACGGCTCTTGAGCTTTTCGACCAACTGGCGACCATCCATGCCTGGCATGCGATAGTCGCAGACCAGAAGGTCGGGAGCATCGTCGACCGCTTTCAACAGCGCATCGGCAGCGTCGGTAGCGGTACTCACCTTGGCGAGCGACGCCAATGCCTGCTGCAGCATCGCCAAGATCATCGGATTGTCATCGACCAGCAGCAGTTTAACGTTATCGGCCATGAACTCGTTTCGCGCTGCTATTTCCGGCGCCGGTACTCTCCACTCTTGCCACCGCTCTTGCGCAGAAGCATGATGTCGCGGATTTCAATTCCTTTGTCCGCAGCCTTCAGCATGTCGTAGACGGTAAGTGCGGCAACGCTGACCGCCGTCAGCGCCTCCATTTCGACGCCGGTTTCGGCTGTGGTTGCAACTTTGGACGTAATCGCGAGGCCATTCTCGCACACGCGCACATCGACATCAACGTGCGACAGCGGCAATGGATGACACATGGGAATCAGTTCGGAGGTGCGTTTTGCAGCCATAATGCCAGCAATGCGAGCTACTTCGAGCGGATCTCCCTTTGGATTCGAGGGCAGAGCGTTCAGCACCTGCGGACTCAACGCCACGAAACCGCTAGCTTCAGCCTCTCGCTTCGTAGCAGCCTTCCCGGAGACATCGACCATGCGGGCCTGGCCGGCGCTGTCGTAGTGGGAGAGTCTTTTCGGCATTCGCGGATTGGAGCGCAACAGATATCTTACATTGCTCGCAAACATCGATCAGTAACGGAGGATAATCGGGACGAATTCGCCCGCTGCCAGCCGCTCTCTGTCTGCCGGAATGACGATATAGCAATTAGCGCGCCCGACTGCGGCGATGTCGCCTGATCCCTGCCACTGCACGAGTTCAACCTGAGTATTCTCGAATTCTCCGGAGAGGATCGCCGGAAGGAACCGCTTCAATCCAGGCTTAACTTTGGTCTCGGATTTCAGTTTGGCTTGCACGAACATGAGCGGACGAGGAAGCATTCCCGCCAGTGCTTCAAGCATCGGGCGTCCGAAGAGCTCAAACGTCACCATGGTCGAGACCGGATTCCCAGGCAGGCCGAAGAAATAGGTGGGCCGCATTTCGCGCGCGCGCGCGACATTCCTTCCGAAGACGACGGGGCGGCCGGGCTGGATTTGCGCTCCAGTGAAGAAGAATTCTGCCTTCAGATCAGACAGCACTTGTTCAACGAGGTCATATCGGCCCATGGAGACGCCACCTGTCATCAGCAGCAGGTCTGCTTCGAGTCCTTGCTCGATTAAGTCGCGCAGTCTCTTTGGTTCATCAGGCGCGATGGGCAGCCTCACAGAATCACCTCCCGCTTGCTGAATCTGAACCGCCAGGGAGTAGATGTTCGAGTTGCGGATTTCTGTGGAAGCGGGAGTGCTCTCGATGTCGACGATTTCGTCTCCAGTGCTCAGAACGGCGACCCGTGGACGTTTATAGACGCTGACTCGGGATTTCCCGACCGACGCTGCCAAACCAATCGCCGCTTCGTTGAGACGGCGCCCCGGCTCAACCAGGACACTTCCTTGTCGCGCTTCGGCCCCTCGCGGAACGACATTTTCTCCGGCGTGAGCCGAGCGTGAAAGCTCAATTCGCTTCCCGTTGGCTGAGGAGTATTCCACCATCACAACTGCGTCAGCGCCTTCGGGCACAGGTGCTCCGGTCATGATCGAGACAGTTTGGCCTCCAGCAACATTTGCGGGAAGATTCGCAGCTTTCTCGCCCGCTCTTATCTCCCCGATCAGATTCAATGAGACGGGAACTCTTGCCATGTCCGCCGACCGCACGGCATAGCCGTCGCGGGTGGAACGCGAGAAAGGTGGGAGGTCGCGGTCCGCAATGATTGGCTCGGCCAAAACACGCCCGAATGCAGAAAGCAGGTCGACAGTTTCGGTACCTACTGGTTGAACCAGAGTGGCGTGCCGTTGTACCAGGTGGCGCGCATCTTCAAAACTTAGAACCGGAGCATAGCTCGAAACATCGGGCATGCAAGGATCATAGTGGATTTTGAGAATTAGCTGCCCCGCAAGGTGGTGAGGGGTCTACCGCCCATTTGGGGGGTCAACTGTGTGAACCCGGGGAAATTATCTGGCTAATTCCTGTCCCAGCGCCGCCGGATTGCTGGCGAATGAAAGTCCGGTTTCGAGGTCAACTACGCGGTCTCTGACTAGTCCTGCAATTTCCGCGTCGAAGTGCTGCATTCCTTCGGAAGAACCGGCCTTCATCGCATCCAGCAGATTGCTGCTCTCAGGTTCACCCTTCTCGATACATTCCCGGGTTCGAGCAGTGGCTTTCAGGATTTCGAAAGCAGCGACGCGTCCTGTGCGGTCGGCACGGGCGATCAGCCGTTGGCAGACGACATAGCGGAATGATTTCGCGAAGCGGCTTCGAACTGATTGCTGTTCGGAGGGCGAGAACGAGCTCACGATACGCTCCACAGTCTTTGCCGCGTCCATTGTGTTCAAGCTGGAAAACACAAGGTGGCCGGTCTCGGCGGCCTCGAGCACGATCTCGATGGTCTCGCGATCCCGCATTTCGCCAACCATGATCACCTTCGGGGCCTGCCGCATCGCCGAACGTAGTGCGTGTGCAAAGCTCGGCGTGTCGCTATGAAGCTCGCGCTGGTGAATTGTCGAGCACTTATGGTTATGCAGGAATTCGATCGGATCTTCAATTGTGATGATGTGGTAGTACTTCTCCCGATTAATTGCGTCCAACAGCACCGCGAGCGTAGACGACTTGCCCGCGCCGGCCGAACCAGTGACAAGAACAATGCCGTCCCGCAGCTTGGTGATTTCCGACAGTTGTGAGGGCATTCGTAACGAGGCAAAATCCGGGATATTGGTCGGGATGACGCGCATGACAACGGCACAGCTTCCGCGCTGAATGAAGATGTTGACGCGGAAACGTGCCAGCCCGGGCAAACCATAGGAAATGTCGCAGGCTCCGTGCTCACGCAATGTCGTAATGGCCTGCTTATTGTCCCCAATCAACTCGGCCGCGATGTGGCGGCTGTCGTCTGCGGAAAGAACAGTTAAGCCCGGCACTTGCACTGGGATCATCTGGCCGTAAACCTGGACCTGTGGCGGCCGGCCGGGAGAGAAGATCAAATCGCTGATCTTATCAGCCGCTCGGAGCATCGCGCCCAAAAGCGCGGGCGTGGCCATCTGGCCGCTTCCCGAAAAATCCTCTAGTGCTACGGAGATCGGAGCAATTGTTGGTGCCGCCATTCGTCCTCACTAAGGGAATCGCACGCACCACAGAAATGGAAGAAATCAGATGATTTAACTCTATCGCTTGCTGGCGAATATGGCGAAGACCATGAAGGTCATAGTCCTTCGTAATGCCGCACCCACTGAAACAAAAAAGGCGGCTCGCAAGAGCCGCCGGCGGTCATCGTAAGCCTTTGGAAACGCTAGACTTTACCTCTTAGTGGTTTTCTTCTTCGTCCCGTAGCTGGTCTCAACGCTCGAGCCGATGCTGGCCAGCAGATCCTTCGCACTTTGGGCGCTCGGACCATTCGGGGCAAGTTCGAGATATTTCTGGAAAGCCTCGGCAGTTCCGGGAGGCGCAATTGTCTTGTCACCCTGCAAGGTCGCCTTACCCAAGAGATTCACTCCCTTCTGGTAATAAGCCTCAGCTCGAGTCGGGTCGGCGGCAATGCACTTGTCGAATGCAGTATTGGCGTCATCTACGCGGCCCGCGTTGGTATAAACCGCTCCAATGTTGAAATACGCGCTCGCCGCCGAGGCGGGATCGACTTTCGCAGCCTGCTCATAGCTCTTCACGGCGTCATCAGTCTTGCGGTTTTTCGCATATGCATCTGCAAGGTTGATATAGAAGCCGGCGAGTTTGGTGTTCGCCTTGGCAGCGTCTTTCTCTTTGCCGTTCTGGATGTTGTCTTGCAAAATCTGAATGGCTTTATTGTAGGAATCAACCGCTGAGTCGTACCGCTTCTGCTTTTCAGCAGAGTCCGTTTGCGCCGGAGCAGACAAGCGATAAGCATCTCCCAGTCGATACCAGAGAACATCGCGCGTGGCATCGATCTGATTCGCCTCGGTCAGGTTCGTAATCGCGGTGTCATAGTCCTTCGCCTGGATTGCGGCATTCGCCGCATCGAGCTTCGACTGAAGAGACTTAACCGTAGTAGCCTCTTTTTGCTGTTTGGCCTGCTGCTCCTGCCTGGCCTTCATTTCCTCGGCAGAAAGGCCCACACCTTTGGCCTGCGCCTCGGCCTCTTTCTTCAGGTCGATATCAAGAGTATTTTCATCAAGCTGAACCTGAAAACCGTTTACGTGATAGAGCTCCTTAGCGGCTTTCTGATCATCGGCCGTCTGATACAGAATGACTTTGTATTTCCCCGGCGTAACGCCAAGCGAAAAGTATTCGCCTTTGTTGCTTGTCTTCAGGTTGTACTTTTGGCCGTTATCGAGGTTGTCGAACTCGACGACGCCGCCGGCGATCGGCTTTCCTTCAGCGTCCCTGCAAACACCTTTGACCGTACCCGCCGCCTGCGCGAAGGCCAGCGACGAAGTGAGACCAAGGATCAAACTCCAAATAATTGCCAAGTGCTTTCTCATGGTTTGCCTCCCGGCAATGGACTGCATCTGAGCATAATTTTCGGTGCGACCGGGGCTGAATTCGCCCCTCCACTCGCGCACCGTTCCAACAAAACTCATCTCGCCACGTAAGGGATGGGATCCTGCGCTCCGGCAGATTCGAAGGCACGCAGACGCAATACACAGCTATCGCATACCCCGCAGGCCCGATCCTCGCGGCTGTAACAAGACCAAGTTAAATCTAAGGGCGCACCTAGTTCAAGGCCGAGGCGCACAATCTCCGCCTTCCTCATGGCGATAAGCGGCGTAACGATTTCGATGCGTCCCTCCTTGGTGCCGGTTCTAACAACTTCGTTAAAAGCTTTGTAGTAGGCAGGACGGCAATCGGGATAGCCAGAACTATCTGGCTCAACCGCTCCGATGTAAACCTTTTCGGCTCCAAGCACTTCAGCCCAACTTACTGCAACAGCCAGGAAATGAGCGTTGCGAAACGGAACGTAAGTCACCGGTATGCTTTGGCCGACTTCTTCCGATTGCGGAACATCGATTGATTGGTCCGTCAGTGCCGAACCACCGATCTGCCGGAATACGTCATTAGTGACCATCAGACGGTCTTGAATATTTAACCGACGACAGATCGCGAGGAAGGATTGGCGCTCGCGTTCTTCGGTACGTTGTCCATAGCTGACGTGCACGGCTGCAGCGTCATAGTCGCGCGCGGCGAGGGCTGCGCAAACGCAGGAATCCATACCGCCGCTAAGCAACACAATGGCACGAGATTTAGTTGCAGGTGACATCGTCCGAGCTGCCTAGACTCCCTTTAGCGCTGGGTCCCAGATAAACTTGTGCAGCTGCAATCCGAGTCGCGCCGGGATGTTGTCGCTGATCATCCACTCTGCTAGCTCCTGCGGATCAAGCAGGCAATGAGAACTGTCTCGCGTGCCGATGGCTTCCTTGCGGAACGCCGGAGAAAACAACACGGCGTTGACATGCCGACCGAGGTCATGCCGCCGAACAAAATCCCGGGCAAACTCGTAGTCGCCGCGGCTGCTCAGCACAAATTTCACTTCGTCGTGCGGCTGCAGACTTCCTAAATTTTCCATGCAAAAGGTGTCGCCCTCGCCAGAATCGGGACACTTCACGTCAATTATCTTGATGACATCAGCCGGAACACGCTCCAGTGGCCGCTCACCACTAGTCTCGAGCAGGACGCTGTAACCTTCTTTCAATAATGATTGCATCAAGGGGACAACTTCACGTTCCTGCAGCATCGGCTCTCCGCCGGTTATCTCGACTAGTCCCCCACCCGGGCTAAGGCGCATCACGTCATCCATCACCTCGCCGATCGTCATCTTCCGACCCCCCTGGAAGGTGTACTCGCTATCGCACCAAGTACAACGCAAGTTGCATCCCGTCAGGCGAACGAAAACACAGGGGAGTCCAGCATGCGTCGACTCCCCCTGCAGCGATTTGTAGATTTCAGTGATTTGCATGACAGATTCGCAAACAGGCTAGCGCCTTAGCAAGTTGAGAGTTGCAGACGATTACTCCGAATATTTGGCTGTCGTTGTATCGGTCTCAAATACCGTCACGTCCTTGACCCGCACGCGACCGTTGGTAACGCTCTGCAGGCGCGAATTGGACTGATCATAAAAATACTTCGCTAGATTTTCGGCCGAAGGATTAATAACCGTGAAAGGCTCTATCTCATTGATCATCTGATGATCAAGCTTCTCAATGACATGCTTCATGACCTCGCGCAAGTCCTTGAAATCAAGCAGAAGCCCGGCTTTGTCCAACTCAGCACCTGCGAGAGTGACACGAATCTTGTAATTATGGCCGTGCGGATTTTCGCACTTGCCTTTGTAATTGCGCAGGTAATGGCCCGCGGCAAATGAATCTTCGACCGTGACCTCGAACATGATCCTCCTGCGTCCCGTGCGTCTCCGGCAGCGCGGTTCGCGGACTCGGCAAAGCTTTATTGTACCGCGCCAGGGGACTGCACTTGACCAGGCGGCGCCACGGCATATAGGTTTGCCGCTTGGCTACAAGCCTCCTGGGGAACCCCATGCAACTGAAGTTTCCTGCGCTTGTCGTAACTCTTAGTGTCGCCTGTTTGATCACTTCACCGAAGTCAGCTGCGCAAAACCGCGCAGAGATACCGGAGTTCGACGTAAAGGAGCATTACACGAAATACGAGTATCGAATTCCGATGCGCGATGGAGTTCACCTGTTCACGTCTGTCTACATTCCAAAGGACGGCTCCCGGCCATATCCGTTTCTGATCGATCGCACTCCCTACAGCGTCGGGCCCTATGGAGTAGATCAATATCGAACCGAACTCGGCCCCTCGCCCGACTTCGACAAGGCTGGGTACATCTTCGTTTTTCAGGATGTCCGCGGACGTTATATGTCGGAAGGCCGGTTCGTCGAAATGACCCCCCACATCGACAATAAGAAGTCGAACAAAGATGTGGATGACGCCAGCGATCTCTACGACACGATCGATTGGCTACTGAAGAACGTTCCGAACAACAACGGCAATGCAGGGATCTGGGGGATTTCGTACCCCGGCTTCTATACGTCTGCCAGCATGATCGACTCGCATCCCGCGCTGAAAGCCGCATCTCCGCAGGCTCCGATGACCGACCTGTTCATGGGCGACGATGCCTACCATGGTGGAGCCTTTATGCTGGCGGCGAACTTCGGCTTCTATGCATTTTTCAAGCCGCAGGATAATCCGCAGCTTCCTGCGAAATCCGTGCCATTCGATTTCAGCACCAATGACGGATACGACTTCTATCTGAATGTGGGCCCAATCGGAAACCTGTCGAAGCTGCTCGACGAAAAGAGCGCGCTTTTTGATGATCAGATGCGACACGACACATACGACGATTACTGGAAAGTGCGCGATCTAGCACCGCACATGAAGAATATCCATTGCGCGGTACTCACTGTTGGTGGCTGGTTCGACGCCGAGGATCTCCAAGGCCCGTTCTCTACATTCCACTCGGTCGACAAAAACAATCCCGGCATTTTCAATGCCCTGGTGGTTGGGCCCTGGGTCCACGGGGGATGGTATGGATACGACGGCAAACACCTTGGAAGAGCCGATTTCGCCTCGAACACTGGAGATTTCTATCGCAAGAACATCCTCTTTCCATTTTTCGAGCACTATCTGAAGGAAACTGGCGAAGCCCAGTTGCCCAAAGCCTACGTTTTCGAAACGGGTACGAATGTCTGGAGACGGTATTCCGCGTGGCCTCCAAAGGAGTCTCAAACGCGCACGCTGTACCTTCACGCAAACGGCGGCCTTTCGTTCGACGCCCCAGGCAGCGACGCATCAGAGTTCGATGAGTACCTCAGCGATCCTGCCAAACCGGTGCCCTTCGTAAACTACACTACGCAGCACGTGCCCCAGGAGTACATGGTTTCTGATCAACGGTTCGCGGACAGTCGAACGGATGTGCTCGTTTACTCCACTCCAGCGTTGCAAGAAGATGTGACCATCGTCGGACCTCTCTCTCCCAAGCTGTTCGTCTCCACAACAGGGACAGATTCGGACTGGGACGTCAAATTGATCGACGCATATCCGAGTGACTTTCCAGAGAGCAAACTCGACAACCAGAAATCAGAGGGCCAGAAACCCCGGACCGATGTAGGGCCGCCCACTTTTGAAATGGGTGGATACCAACAGTTAGTGCGGGGCGAACCCTTCCGTGGGAAATTCCGCCACAGTTTCGAAAAGCCCGAACCGTTCACTCCGGGCAAAGTGGAAGAAGTCCGTTTCAACATGCAGGACGTCAATCATACGTTCCGTAAGGGCCACCGGATCATGGTGCAGGTCCAGAGTTCGTGGTTTCCGCTCACCGACCGGAATCCTCAGACCTTCGTCAACATTCCCGATGCCAAGCCGGCTGACTTTGTGAAAGCAACGGAGCGCGTCTATCACACCAAGGCGCAGCCATCAGGAATCGTTGTGCAGATGTTGGAAAATCCGGGCGCCGCTGAGGAACGTAAGTAGAAGAAGTTACTCTCCCACGCCGAAGAAGCGCTCGACCACGCCGATGTCAGTCGTGCGCTTGTAGTTTGGCAGGCTGTCGACGAAGACGCGGCCGTATTGCTTTTTGAGAATGCGATTGTCGAGCAGGACCAGAAGTCCTCGGTCGTGGAGCGAGCGGATCAGCCTTCCAAATCCTTGTTTCAGCGTTATGACGGCTGATGGAACCTGATACTGAAAGAATGCATTGCCGCCATCGGCATCAATCGCCTTCACTCGAGCGGCCACGACCGGATCGCTCGGAACTGCAAATGGTAGGCGATCGATAATCACGCAGCTAAGCTGCTCTCCCTGAACATCAACTCCCTGCCAGAACGAAGACGTTGCAAACAGTACTGCATTCGGCTTGAGCCGAAACTCCTCGAGCAGCGCGCTTTTCGGCGCATCTCCCTGACGCAGCATCGGGAATTCAATTTCACCCAACAGCCGCTGATAGATGTCATTCATCTGAGCATAGCTAGTGAAGAGAACAAAAGCGCGGCCGCGGGTGATCTCCAGCAATTTGCGGATATGTTCCGCCGCTTTCGTGGTGAATTGCGGAGTGCGTGGATCGGGGAGATCGGGCGGAACATACAAGATTGCCTGGCTCTGATAATCGAAATGCGAGGGCAGCACCAACTCTCTCGCGTGTTCGAATCCCAACCGTCGCCTTATGTACTCGAAGCCTCCGGTAACGGCGAGAGTTGCAGAAGTGAGAATTGCCGACTCCAATTTCGACCAGAGGCATTCCCGCAAGATGGGGCCGACGTCGATCGGAGTCGCCTGAAGAAACACGTGCTGGCGTCCCGAGAGGCTTTCCTTCTTGTCGGAACCCGTGTTGCGAGAAAAACCTCCTCGTCCACGCCGCTCGATCCAGAAAACGCAATTCTTGTCTTCGGATTCGAGCGCAAAACTGAGTTGCACCTGAATTTCCTGTGCGCGACGGACGAAGCCGAAAACTTCCTCTGGCTTTTGCTGCAGGCCCTCCAACTCACCAGCCAGCCTTGTGAGTGCCTGATTCAATCCAGCGTATTCGTCTCCATTTTCCTCAAGGAACTCGCGCCGAGTCTCAAATGCGAAACGTCCGTCCCCGGATGGCAGCAAGGAGAAGAACAGGTTCGAACGCTCACGCAGACTCCCCAGCGCACCCGATAACGATGCCGACAGCATGTGATTGTGCTGCATGGATTGCTCAACATCGCGCGCCAGTTCATCGACTCGCAGGTTGCTGACGGAAATTCCGAAATAGTTGCCGGCGATCTCTTCCAGTTCGTGCGCTTCGTCGAAAATCACCGCGGCTGCTTCCGGCAGAATGCCTGCATCGGGCGCGCCGTCGGCTTGCAGCTTGATCGCAAGATCGGCAAAGAAAAGATGGTGATTCACGATGATGATGTCGCTCTCCATCCCGCGCCGACGCATTTCCGTAATGAAGCATCGCTCCCACTCGCTGCACTTCTGGCCAGTACAGGTGTCCGCGCGGGCATCAAGCTTGTGCCAGAGCGCGCTCGCTTCCGGAAGTTCCGCCAATTCGGCGCGGTCGCCTGTCGATGTGTTCTTCTCCCAAGCCGCAATCGCGCGATACTGCTCAATCTCCTCCAGGCCACTGAGCACCGGCTGGTTTGTCAGGTCGTAAAGCTTCTTCCGGCACAGATAGTTGTTGCGCCCTTTCATGTAGCACACAGAAAGACGAGAACCTGACGCGGAACCTCCATAGAGCGCTTGTTCGAGGAAAGGAACGTCCTTGTAGAAAAGCTGCTCTTGCAGATTTTTGGTGCCTGTCGAGATGATGACACGCTTGCCGGAGCGAATCACAGGCACGAGGTAGGCGAGCGTTTTCCCGGTGCCGGTGCCGGCTTCGACGACCAGGTGCCGCTTCTCCTCCAGAGCCTGTTCGATGGCCTGCGCCATTTGCAGCTGACCGCGGCGAAATTCGTAAGCTGGATGCTTACGTGAAAGTAAGCCGCCAGGTCCGAAAAACTGATGAAGCGAAGTCTCTCTCGCAGCCGCGGGCTTCGGGCTGGATACTACAGATACGGGGTCGAAAGGCTGAGGCACGGAAGTCTCTATAATAGCGATTCCGGGATCGAGATGCGGCATCGGTTGATGCCGCTGCCAGCGGAACCGGAGCGAGCCTGAATTGAGCCAGCCCTCTGACAACGTAACCGCTAACCCAGTTCCCGCGACGGCGGCGATTCCTGTCGTTGCGATCGTGGGCCGACCTAATGTCGGCAAATCCACACTGTTCAACCGTATCGTTGGGTCTCGGCGAGCCATTGTGGGCGACGAACCCGGGATCACTAGAGATCGCCTCTACGGTGATGCAGAGTGGGAGGGCCGGAGGCTCCGAATCGTCGACACCGGTGGCATCCTTCCAGAAGAGAAAGACCTGATCCCTTCCGAGATCTTCCGCCAGGCGCGAGTGGCTCTGGAGGAAGCTTCGGCGATCATCATGGTGGTCGATGGACGATCCGAACTGGCAGGGCCCGATCTCGAACTCGTTCGCCTACTCCGCAAGGCGAACCGGCCGCTTTTTCTGGCCGTTAATAAAGTCGATTCCGAGAAGCAGGTTTCACTGATGAATGACTTCCACCGCCTCGGTGTTAAACAGATGTACCCCGTCTCAGCGGAGCACGCTCGCGGGATCGATGATTTGCTGGACGCAGTTATCGCCATATTGCCAAAGCCTCTCACCTCAGAAGACACAGCGATCGCTGAGGAACCTGCCGATCAGCAAGAAATCGCCTCAGCTGAGGACAGCCAAGCCGAGGACGAAATAAAAGTCGCCATCATCGGCCACCCGAATGTTGGCAAGTCCACGCTGTTGAACTGCCTGACATCTTCCGATCGCGCGATCGTCTCTCCGATTCCCGGCACCACGCGAGATGCCGTCGACGAACTGATCGAACGTAATGGACAGAAGTTTCGTTTCATCGACACTGCCGGAATCCGCCGCAAGGGCAAGACGCACCTGATGGCAGAAAAACTGTCTGTCGTGATGGCGCACAAGCATCTGGAGGCGGCCGACATTGCGCTGCTTGTGATCGATGCAACTGAGGGAGTCAGCCAACTCGACGCGTCAATCGCTGGATATGCTCATGAGAGCGGACGATCGGTCATCATCGTCGTGAACAAGTGGGACTTGATGATCAGTGGGCAGAAAAAGCCCGGAAGGCCGACGAAGTCGGAGCGCATGCGGGAGACAAAACGCCCTGGAGATCGCGCTGCCTACGAAGAGCGCCTGCGATATGAGCTCAAGTTTCTGAGTTATGCGCCGCTCGTCTTCATTTCGGCTCAGACTGGAAAAGGAACAGACCAAATATTCTCTCTGCTGGAGGAAGTCGCTGCGGAGCGCCGAAAGCGAATCGGCACTTCAGAGATGAATCGTTTTCTGGAGCGTATCGATTTCGACCGTGCTTCCGTGCCCGTGCGCCAGCGAGTCAAGATTCTATATATGACACAAGGTTCTGTCTCTCCGCCAACGTTTATACTTTTTACAAACCGCAGCGTAAAGCTTCATTTCGCCTATCAACGTTTTCTCGAGAACCAGATTCGGGCAGCGTTCGGCTTTATGGGCACACCGATCTGGATCAAAACCAGGGCGAGAGACTAGCCATCATCGTTGCTCTGCTGACATTTGCCTGTCCTCTGTCATGAGACCAATTCTTTGCACTCCGGCGTGATGTGCAAGGTCGATCACATCTGCCACATACTGAAAATCCACATCAGCATCTCCGCGCACAAAGGCGACCTTCTCAACGCGAGTTAAGTAGATACGCGCCAAACGGTTCTCGAGTTCCTGCCATGGCACATCGTCCTGATTGATCTTCGCCGAGGGTGCCTGATCCTTCGCCGTCCACAACACCTGGATCACGATGGTACGAGCCTGCGGCTGCGTGGACGCTGGCTTCTCGTCCGGTTGAGGAATTTGCGCCTTTTCCCCAAACTCCGGGTCCATCGATACCACCAGCATGAACATGATGATCAGCGTCAGCAGCACATCGATCAGCGGTGTGACGTTAATCTGCGGTCCAGACGGACCTCCGCCTGCCATTGAGAAAGCCATGAGTGTTGCTCCTCTCGGGCACGCGTGTCTGCAACATCAGACACCTCTCTGCCGAGAGGAGTTCCATTTACCCGCAAATGGACTCAAGAAATAGCGCCGTCAAGCAGGTGACGGCGCAGGCGGCAGGTCTGGCGGGAGCGGAGTGGTGACTGCTGTCGCCGGAACTGGATACAACGTCAGACTGAGCGCGCGGTATCTAGCCGCGAAAAAGTAAATGGAATATGCAGGGAAAAAGACGATCACGGGAACCGAGATCATCGCGACTAAGTAGAGGAATATCGCGAGCAGGATGCAGCCGGCAACGACTGCGGTCGTGATGGTGAAAACGTTCCACGTGAGGCCGGCAGTCTTCCCCGCGACCACCGCAGCCACCACTACTCCGATAACTGGAATGGCAACAAGCAGTCCCAAGATCACCGTGGCGATGGTCACCAAGATCGCCGCCCCGATTGCCAGGACAATCTTCATCCCGATGTAGGCGGCATAACCACCCTTCTCCGCCTCCAGTGTGGGCAACAATCGGCGCCACGCTTCAATCGGACCAATGCCCTCGAGTGCCATCTGAGGAATCACGAAATCCTTGGTCATTACATGAACAACCGCTACAACTATGCAGAAAACTATAAACAGGCAGACGACGATAATTCCGCCAAGCACCAAGCCTGCGATGTGCTCTTTTGGGTATCTGAACCATCCTGCCGTGTAGGCGAAGAACGCAGGAATACCGAACAGAATCACGGCTACTGCGAACGTAACAAGAGTGAACCCGATCTGCCATAGGAAATATGGCCAGGCTATACCCTGTCTTTTGTTCCATCCTTCACGGATGTGACATTCCTTTTTCAGGATGCCGTCGAACAAGACGAATCGCATCACGCTGCTGATGTAAAGGAACACGATGAAGAGGACTAGTCCCGTGATGATGATGGTCCCGATCAAGCCAACGAGGATAGCGGGGTCAATTTTCGGGAATCCCAACGGATGTGCGCCTCCGCTGCGGCCGGAATTCAAGTTCAGATTTCCACCCGATCCGAGTTCGCCGGCAAGCAATCCAACAAACGCCAGGCGAGTCCATTGTCCAAAACGAAATGGCTGAAAGAGTTGCCGCTTGGTGTGTTCCAAGGCTAGTGAGATGGTATCGACAGCGGAGATGGGCACTGTTCACCTCGACGGGACCGCTCACGAGCAAAGGTACTTCGAACTGGTCCAGAGGGCAACTCGATTCATAGCCGTGATTGCGATCACTCGCTCACGGAGATTTCCTGTTATTCATACCGTAGCGCCTCCACCGGGTCCAGCTTTGACGCTCGCAGTGCCGGAACAAGGCCGCTGGCAATACCAACCAGCAGAAGAGCACCCGTGGAAAGCAGCACAGTAAGCATCGAGATGCGCAGGTGAATATCTCCTTGCCCGGAATCGTCCTCAAACAGCGGCCCCATCATCGGCAGCGTTCCCACTCCCCACGCAATGAGATAAGAAAGAATGACCCCGATCGCACCACCGACCAGCATGATCAGTAAAGTCTCTGCCAAAAACTGCAGCTTGATATGCCGCTTGCGAGCGCCGAGGGCACGCCGAAGCCCGATTTCGCGGATCCTCTCATCAACCGAAACCAGCATGATGTTCATCACACCAACGCCGCCAATGCCTAGCGTTAACGTGCCGATGAATGTCAGTAGCACCTGCAATCCAATCGTCAGCGCGTCGATCACCGGACGGAATTCGTCGCGACCGAACATCTGGAAAGCTTTGGGATCGGTTGGTGAAAAGTTCTGCCTTGTCGCGACCGCAGCCAGAACTTGAGCCATCGCTTTCTTCTCAAATTGAGGCGCAACTGGTTCGAACACCATGACTGCGGCGTAGCGGGTGTTCCAAAGATCGCCCGCCGCGGAGTACGGAATCCAGGAGGAGTCGTCGTCACTCGAAAAGTAGTTGCTCAGCTGGATTTTGCGGGTCATCACGCCGATCACGCTGAAACGCACGCCTGAAACAAGAACCGTTTCACCGACTGCCGGACGCCCACTGAAAAGCTGCTCTTTCAACCGCCCGCCGAGGAAGATTACGCGGCGGCGTTCCAGTTCGTCCTCCGCATTGATCCAGCGGCCTTCAGAAGGGACTTCATTTCGCATCTCGCCATACTCAGGACAGACTCCGCGCACCGGCGCGGTGCCCACGAGGCGGTCACCATAGGCAATTCCCGGTCGACGCACGGTCTCGAGGCAAACATGTTTCACGAGCGGCGCAGTTGCCTTCACCATCTCAAGGTCGGCCTGCTCGAGAACAACTTTTTTGCCGGCACGCTGGCCCCCAGGCTGCTCGCTCGTCTGTTGAGGCCAGCAGATCACGACGCTCTTTCCAAATGCATCGAATCCGTGAACGAGGACGCTGCGAAAACTGCTCCCGTATGCGATTAGCAGGGTTACGGTTGCAATTCCCCAAACGATGCCGAGCATCGTAAGGAAGCTGCGCGTGACGTTGCGCTTCAGCGCGACCCAGGCTTCGAGAATGATTTCAATCAACATTGAACGAAAACTAGACCCGCTCGAACCCTATCCCCCAGCCTCATACCGAAGCGCTTCGATCGGATCGATCGATGACGCTCTCCGCGCCGGATAGAGCGCCGCTCCCACTGCTATAGCGCCCAACAGTGCTGCGGCAGTGAGGCCTGAACTCCAGCTCGGAATCAGCCCAGCGAAGAAGTCCGGCATCGGCAGCATATTCACTAGCGCGCAGAATCCGAACGCAATCCCGAGTCCGATTCCTCCACTTAACAGCGCGATGATCAGCGCTTCCATGAAAAACTGCCTCAGGATTGTTCCCGCCGGCGCGCCGATCGCTTTCCTCACTCCGATCTCTCGCGTCCGCTCCCGTACTGCCACCAGCATGACATTCATGACGCCGATGCCTCCGAGCAGCAGCGTCACGATCCCGACGGCTCCGAGGAAGAACTTCATGCCGTCCGTCATCGTCTTGAACGCCTGTGCCTCTTGCACGGTATCCCAGATCGGGCAGGCCTCTTTATCGTTGGGATCGTAGCGGTGCATCCGGGCCAGCGCGACTCGAACTTCGCGCTTGCACGCCTCATGTTGCCCCACGGACCTGGGCGTGACGAGAAGCTGATCAAATGTCGTATTCGTGCCGGGCGGCTTGTCGGGGAAATCACGGCGCATTGCCGTGAAGGGAAGAAAGACTTTGTTAACGTCCCAGCCGTCGTAGCTCGAATCCTGCTTCTTCTTCGCCATCACGCCAATGACGGTATAGGGAAAATCGTTCAGATAAACGTTGTCTCCAACGGGATTTCGTCCGGGGAAGAGCTGCTTCGCGGCGTCGGATCCGAGAAACGCCACGCGACGTCCTTCGCGCATGTCATCCCAGTCATAGAAGCGGCCCTGCCCGACATCCAGCGAACGAATGTATCCAAACGGCGGATACGATCCTGTGACCGTCAACGCTGCATTGTTGTAATTAGAATGCGTTCGGACTGTATCCTGCTCGAGTTCGGGGATGGCGTACTCGCAATCCGGAGATTCGGCCTGAACGACCGGAACATCGTTAGCGTCCCAATGTACGACACGCCCCGCGTGCATACCGCCCGCCTGCAGGCTGGTTCTACCATGGAAGACGATCATGACGTCTTTGCCCAAGTTCCGCGCCTGTTCCGCCTGACCTTTTCTCAACCCTTCGCCCGCCGCTACCATCAGCACAATCGACACGATGCCCCAGGCAATCCCGAACATCGTCAGGAATGCACGTAACTTGTGCGACCACAAGGTGCGGAGGACATCGAGGAATAAATCACTTATCGTCATACCACTGACTTGGACGAGGTCCTGCGGAGAAAGTGAGCCTTCTCTCTATGTGGAGAGATACGAAGTCAGCAGCGTTTTTGTTTCAGGATTCGCAGGATTATTTTGAGGGCTGAAGTGACCTAGGCATTTACCGGCGCAATACCAGCAAGCCAGGCGTCGAACTCCTTCAGGGCTATCTCGCATTGCAATCGATGACGTTCTTTGCGGTCCCGAACTCTCCTGTCCAGGCTAGGGAGAAGATCAAACGTAATATTGGCCGGTTGAAAGTTCTTTGGGTCAGCATGAGTAACGTAGTTTGTGAGGGATCCGAAAGCCGATGGCCGTGGAGCGGGGACCAGCGGCGCTCCCGAAACCAGGGCCACAGCATGCATTCCGGCAATGAGGCCGGTGGCGATGGACTCGACATATCCCTCGACTCCGCAAATCTGTCCGGCGAAAAAGACATTTGGATGCGCTTTCATCTGCAGAGTCTCGCGCAACAGAGTGGGCCCATTGATATACGTGTTGCGATGAATTTGCCCGTAGCGCAGAAATCGCGCATTTTCGAGACCGGGTATAAGTCGCAGAACCCGCGCTTGCTCGCCGAACCTCAGATGATTTTGAAATCCGACGAGATTATAGGAATCGGCCCGCAGATTCTCCTGGCGTAACTGCACAACCGCGTACGGCATTTTGCCCGTTCGTGGATCTCGCAATCCCACGGGCTTCATCGGCCCGAAACGCAATGTATCTCGGCCGCGACGCGCAATCTCTTCAATCGGAAGGCAGCTTTCAAAGTAATTCAGCTTTTCCCAATCTTTTTCTTCCACTGATTGCGCCGACAACAGAGCATCGAAAAATGCACCATACTCTTCCGGAGACATCGGGCAGTTGATATAGTCCGCCGACCCCTTGTCATACCGCGCCGCCATGTAAACGCGCGACATGTCGATGGAATCCGCTTCTACGATTGGGCTGATGGAATCATAAAAATAGAGATGGGCCGCTGCGTTCTCATGCTCAGCACGCTCGTTGCTCAAACGCGCAATCTCTGCCGCCAGAGCATCCGACGTCAACGGGCCGCTGGCAATGATCGCCACGCCTGTCTTCTCATCTACAGTGCTGACCTCTTCTCGACGCACATGAATTCGAGGCTCACCCGAGATTGCATCCGTCACCCTTGCCGCAAACGTCACTCGATCAACCGCAAGCGCGTGCCCCGCCGGAACTGCACATTCCCGTGCGATCTCCATGAGCAACGATCCCGCACGCCGCATTTCTTCCTTGAGAAGCCAGGGAGCAGTGTTCTCGCTGTCAGATTTCAGCGAATTCGAGCAGACCAGTTCGGCGAAATCTGCGGTCTGATGCGCAGGTGTAGAGCGGATCGGGCGCATCTCGAACAATTCCACGTCGATGCCGCGACGTGCACACTGCCACGCGGCTTCTGACCCCGCAAGCCCAGCACCGATGATCTTGATGATTGCCATTCGACTAAATCGTTAACGTATCCCGCTAACTGCTCTCTCATTGTGGCATAGGGTTCCCACGCTCACAGGATCACGCGCGAATCTCCTACTCGCTTCGTAAGACGCTCCCGATCCAAATATTCAAGCAAAGGGATCGCATACTTGCGGCTCACCCCTGTCATTTCTTTAAAAAGGGTAACGTCCATGCTGGGGGACTTCGCCTTCTGCGCGGCGACCTGCTGCCGTAACTGCTCAAGTGCTGAATGATGAAAAACAAGGTCGTCAGAGATTTTGATCAGCACTCTGTCGCGTAGCAGCAACGTCACGATTTTCTGAGCTCGAGCCTTATCGATTTTCAATGCCGCCAGCACTTCGGGTAGAGCCGGAACTTTCAACCCCGCGGCCGCGAAAGCCTCCTCAATTTTCTTCTTTGACTCAGCCTCCTCGTCCTTCATGACAACGCCACGGCCTGGAAGGCGAACGAGTTCTGCCGTGGCGTCGATCTTTTTTTGTGCCATTAGAGTTTGCAAGCTGTGATCGAAGATCAATGGCACAGACTTCACCTCTTCGCGAAGCCGCTCCTTTGTAATTCCAGATTCGAGGGGATTCTTCGTATGAAATTCCGCTACCATGTTGCGGATGAGTTGCATAAGAGCCGTTAGTTGTTCCGACGCGACAAAGATGTTCCCCACCCGTACAATCTCACCCTTACGAAATGATGCAGCGAGAGTATCCCCGATTTGTGTCGGCGTTAACCCAGATTCCGCGACCAGTCGCTGCATCGGAATTCCCATGTGTCCGCGGCGCAGTATGCGGATCTGGAGACGTTTCACAGTCTCTCCCTCAGCAAAAATACCTAGGCTTTCGCTATTCTTCGGAAGTCTTGCCAGTGGCGCAGCATCTAGCACAACGCCTCCCCCGATCGTGACCACTGGGGAAAACTGCCTGATGATGAACCGGTCTCCGGGAAGCAATAGGGCTGCGTGCGGCAAGAGCAGCCTCGCGAAAGCACTCTCGCCGGGAGGGATCTGCGCTTTATCGATCAGCCGTACGCCAGCAACGGCCTCCATTGTCTGGCAATGAAAATGAACTCGCGCCCCGTTTTTCAGTGCTCGAGGTGCCGATGACAGCAGCCGCAGCTGAACATCAACCCGGCGCGTTGCGGAAAACGTATCCGGTGGAGCAAGAATCATCCCGCGCGCAAGATCTTCGGTGCTCGCTCCCACAACGTTGACCGCCGTACGCTGCCCTGCGAAAGCAAAATTCGCTGCCCTTCCGTGAACTTGCACTCCACGCACTCTGACCTTCTTGCCCGTGGAGAATACCTCCAGCTCCTCCTCCGGGCGAATCGTCCCAGAGAACAGAGTTCCCGTCACCACCGTCCCGAATCCCTTCATCGTGAACACGCGGTCGATGGGAAGTCGCGCCAATCCCTTCGTGTCTCGCGCTGGAACTTGATCGGCTGTCGCAGCAATGGCCTGTCTCAACTCTTCCATGCCCGCGCCCGTCAAAGAACTAACCGCCACGATTGGAGCCTTTGGCGTTTCCAAGAACGTCCCGCGCAGGAACTCTTCGACCTCCAGTCGCACGACTTCTAGGGTTTCAGCGTCGACGGTATCCGCCTTCGTCAAAACCGTGATGCCCTGCTGCACTCCCAGCAACTGCAGGATGTCGAAGTGCTCCCGAGTCTGTGGCTTTATGGATTCGTCCGCCGCAATAACTAATAAGACGAGATCGATCCCACCCACGCCCGCCAGCATGTTGCGCACGAACCGCTCATGCCCGGGCACGTCGACGAAGGCGACTTGAATCCGTTCGCCGGCCGGGTCCACAAGATCCATATGCGCGAAACCGAGATCGATCGTGATTCCCCGGCGCTTCTCTTCCTGTAGGCGGTCGGCATCAATGCCGGTAAGAGCCTTGACCAGCGCGGTTTTGCCGTGGTCGATATGTCCGGCGGTGCCGACGATAATCGATTTCATGGCTCCGAGAATCCTAGCAGGCGGAGCCCTTCAGGGCCGTAAATTCCCGTCCAACAACCCCTATCGCTGCCGCACTCCAAAATGCGACAATAGAGGCTCTCCATGCCTACTTCTTTGACCTCTGCTTTCTCTCCGGAAACCATCCGGCAGCATGGCCTCACGCTTGACGAATACGAGAAGATCAAGCAACTTCTCGGCGGCCGCGAACCCTCGCTCACGGAGCTGGGGATTTTTAGTGTCATGTGGAGCGAGCACTGCTCTTACAAATCCTCCCGCGTCCATCTGAAGAGGCTGCCGACGCGCAGCAAACACGTCCTGCAAGGCCCGGGAGAGAATGCCGGCATCATCGACATTGGCGACGGATGGGCTTGCGCCTTCAAGATTGAATCGCACAATCACCCATCGTTCATCGAGCCCTTCCAGGGGGCGACAACCGGCGTCGGCGGTATTCTTCGCGATATCTTCACCATGGGCGCTCGGCCTGTCGCCGTAATGGACTCATTGCGATTTGGCCCAATCACCCGAGAATCCGGAATCTCGAAAAAAGATCTGCACAAGAACCACTCCGTCATGGAAGGCGTGGTCAGCGGCGTGGCCTCCTATGGCAACTGCTTCGGAGTTCCGAACCTTGGTGGCGAAACCAAGTTCGAGGCTT
>Ga0335082_10000361_pt1 | contig 46229 bp, 44 predicted proteins | sample Lox_Sample_41_FD_206718 | JGI IMG/M metagenome (GOLD analysis project Ga0335082, IMG submission 206718) | Soil microbial communities from Loxahatchee National Wildlife Refuge, Florida, United States - Lox_Sample_4.1 | ecosystem: Environmental > Terrestrial > Soil > Wetlands | place: USA...
CTCATAGAACACCACCCCCACCCGTTCGATGTGCTCCAGCAGCTCCGGGTTGTCGATCTGCCGTTTCAGCGACAGGTCGATGGTATACGGGAGAAGAAGATCGTCCAGTTCCAGCACGATTCTGCCTATTTCTTCAGAGGTAATCCCCTCTGCCTCCAGGGTCAGGTCGATGTCAGAACCGGGGCGAAAGTTTCCCTTGGCCCGCGAACCATACAGGATCGCCCTCTCAATAGCCGGATAAGCCGCAAATACCCTGTTGATCCGGACAATGGTTTCCCCTTTCAGGCCGCACCGCACCGGATCAACGGTCTGCATCGAGTCGCTCCCGCATTTGGTCGGCAAAAGCGGCAAAAAGATCGTGATACCGCGTTATGATCTTGTCGGCCAGTTCATCGGCAGTCTCCTGATTGTAGGTATGAGCCGACAGGTTGCGTCCGACGATCATATCCATCCAACCATCGCCGTCGACAATCAATTCACGCTTGAATGCCTCACGGAAGGCGTCCCGTGAACCGGTAATATTCGGATTTCCCTGATACTCGAAATAATCCTTCATCACATTCCAGGCGAGCTCGAACGTAAATTCAAACGCCTTGATCATCCCCTGTTGCTCAAGTTCCGAAAGCCGCCTTTGCCCGGACATTGCCACCACTCCATGCAACCGGCCGAAGGCTTTCAGATAGTTGTTGAACCGCTGTCGCCAGCGGATGTCCTGACTCCCGGTCATGGTCTCTCCTCCGCATCTGCCCGCAGGTTTTCCACAAGTGCAACAAGCACCGACACGTTACACTTTATCCCCCCGCAAATCGCCGGAAAAGAGCTTCCCTGCTCCCCGGGAGGCGCAGAAATCGCCGCACATGGTGCAGGTGGCCTCGTCTTCCGGGGTGCGGCTGGCGCGGATCGCCCGGGCATCTTCGGGATAGAGGGCGTGGCGGAACTGTTTCTCCCAGTCCAGGTCGCGGCGGGCCTTCGACATCTCCCGGTCCCGCTCCCGACCCTTCTCCGGGTACTTGTTCATGTCGCCGATGTAGGCGGCGATTTTCGCGGCCTTCACCCCCTGGCGCACATCCTCCTCGTTGGGGAGGGCCAGATGCTCGGCAGGGGTGATGTAGCAGATGAGGTCGGCCCCGTAGCGCGAGGACTGGGCCGCGCCGATGGCGGCGGTGATGTGGTCGAAGCCGGGGGCGACGTCGGTGGCGATGGGACCCAGCATGTAGTAGGGGGCGCCGCCGCTCATCCGCTTCTGCAGCTGGATGTTCCCCTCGATTTCATCGAGCGGCACGTGCCCCGGTCCCTCCACGAGCATCTGGCACCCCATGTCGCGCCCCATCTCCGCCAGCTCGCAGTTGATGAGGAGTTCCTGGATCTGGGCCCGGTCTGAAGAGTCGTGGATCGCGCCGGCCCGCAGGCCGTTCCCCAGGGAGAGGACAACGTCGTACTTCTTCAGGATCGCAACCACCCTGTCGAACTGCTCGTAGAGCGGGTTTTCCCGGTTGTTGGCCAGCATCCAGGCGACCATGGAGACTCCACCCTTGGAGACGAGCCCGCCATACCGGTACCCCTGCCGTTTCAGCCGCTCGATGGTGTAGCGGTTGATGCCGCAGTGGACCGCCATGAAGGCGATCCCGTCGGCGCACTGCCGCTCGATGAGGTCGAAGAGCATCTCCTCGTCCAGGCGGTTGGGGTCGCCGTACTTGCGGGCCGCCTCGCAGAAGGCCTGGTAGAGGGGGACGTTTCCCACCGGGAGGTCCACCGCGGCGATCACCTCCCGTCTCACCCGGTCCAGGTCGCCGCCCACGGAGAGTTCCATGAGGGTGTCGGCGCCTGACGCCTGGGCCGCCTGCGCCTTTCTCACCTCCGCCGCGTAATCGACGATGTCGGAGGAGGTACCGATGGAGGCGTTCACTTTGGTCGCGAGCCCCTTGCCGATGCCGACGGCTTGCGGCGGCCGGCCATGGTTGCCGGGAATGACGATCTTTCCCTCCGCCACCATGCGGCGGACATACTCCGCGGAAACATTTTCCGCCTCGGCAACGGTGGCCATCCGGATACTGACAATTCCCTGGTTGGCGAGTTCTACCTGTGTCTGCATTGCAACTCCTTCACAATTTTTTGTTCCACCGGCGGGTGGAAGCCGGGTGCGCGTTCCCCGCGTCACCGCTTCTTCGGGGCTCGGACGGTCTTCTGCTTTCCGTACCTCTTGCAGCTGGCCACGAAGGCCGGCGCCAGCCCCGGGCAACTCCCGAAGTGGAGATGAACGTAGGAGGCGAGGCAGTTGCGGAACCGGTATCCCTCCGGGCCGAGGTCGGTCCCCCGCCGCCGCAGCCGGTATGCCCTTTCCACCGCCGCCGGCATTTCCTCGACCTCCGAGTAGTGGAACTCGTGGCCCCGGGCAACGGTTCCCCGGCCGCCGAGTATCGTCTCATCGCTGAACTCCACCTCCCGGTAGCCAAGGGCCTTGCGGCGCCGCAGCATGCGGGTCGCCACCGGGAAGATGCCGAGAAGGGGAGCCTGGACTTCACCGGTTGACAGTTCCTCGCTCCGGGCACTCTGCACGTCACCCTCCGGGATGTCGGCCCTGATTCCCCTGGTCAGGTAGATGAAGCCGCCGCATTCGGCATACACCGGCATGCCCGCGGCAATCGCCTCCCTGACCGCCGTTCCCATGGCGATGTTCTCCGACAGGGCGTCGGCAAAGAACTCCGGATACCCTCCCGGCAGGTAGATGCCGCTGCACCCTTCGGGAAGGCGTTCGTCCCGCAGGGGAGAAAACTCGACAATCCCCCCCCCCGCCTCCCGCAGCAGTCGCAGGTTATCCTCGTATACGAAGCAGAAGGCCTCGTCGCGGGCCACGGCGATGGTGGCCGGCTTTCCCCTTCCGACCGTGGCGCTCCGTCCGGCATTACCGGCGGCTTCGCTGTCGAAGGTGTAGATCTGCCCCCCCCTTTCCGGATGGGGAGTACCGGCGGCCCAGACGAGGCCGAGATCGATGTTCTCTCGGATGACACCGGCAAGATGGTCGAGGAATTCACCGGGAAGAGGGTTCTCTTCTACGGTCAGGAGCCCCAGGTGGCGGGACGGGATGTGCAGACGGTCATCCCGGGGGACGCACCCCAGCACCTTCACCCCGCAACAGCTTGCCTCCACCGCCTCCCGCAGCACCCGTCCGTGGTTCTCGCTGCCGATATTATTGAAGATCACCCCGGCGACCTGCACGTCGCGGTCGAATTCGGCAAACCCCTTGACCAGTGCGGCCACGCTCCGGGCTTGGCTCTTGGCGTCCACGACGAGGATGACCGGTGAACCGGTGATCTTCGCCACCTCGGCCGTGCTTCCCTCCTCCTGGACGCCGCCGACACCGTCATACAGCCCCATGACCCCTTCGATGACGGCAATGTCGGCAAACCGGGCATGGTGCGCGAACGTTTTCCCGACAAAATCCGCACCGCACATCCATCCGTCCAGATTGACCGACGGCCGGCCGGTGACCAGGCGATGGTACCCCGGGTCGATGAAATCGGGGCCGACCTTGAAGGGCGCAACCCGGAGGCCGCGCCGCTTCAGGCATTCCATGAGACCAAGGGCAATGGTCGTCTTGCCGGACCCGCTCTGGGGTGCGGCGATGATGATGGATTTCATTTTCCCCCGTTTGAGGGATGAGAGATGAGGGATGAATTTCCTCACCCCTCATCTACTCATCTGTTTTTTCAGCCGTTCAGCAATTTTACCACCGTCTTGCCGTCCGCAAAGTAGTCGATGATGTTGAGACAGCAGTAGTTCTGCTCGATGGTGAAGAGCGATGACAGGGGCGCCCCGATGGCATTGAGGAGGATCACCCGGTTGGCCCCGCCGTGAGCCACCACGAGCACTTCTTCACCCCGGTGCCGGGAGACGATCCCGTCGACCACCGGCATAACCCTCTGCTGGAGGTCGAGGAGATTTTCCCCGCCGGGGACCCGGTAGTTGACGATGTCGTTGAGCCGGGCCTGCCATTCTGCGGGGTAGTTGGCCATGATCTCACCCCAGGTCATCCCCTCCCACACGCCGATGTCAAGCTCCCGCAGGTTTCGCTCCTTCACCGGCTCCACCCCGAGGTGGGCACCGATGATCTCCGCGCCGATCACGCAGCGGGAGAGATCACTCGTATAGCATGCCGAGATGGTTGCGCCGGCGAGGCGCTCCTTGATGACGTGGTATTGCTCCACCCCCCGGTTGGTGAGGGAGACATCGGCATGGCCGTTGTAGCGCGGAGTTCCCGCACCCTGCACCTCGCCATGCCGGATAAGGTGGATTCTCGTCTTTTGTGTCATGATACTTTTCCTCAACAAAACATCGACATCCGGTCCTACACTTACGGATCAGGTTCCCGTGGGGTACTCGACAGTTAAGGCTTCAGCTGGCCGCCCCGTTCATTGCTACCAGCACCAGCAGGCAGAGGATCTCGTTCAGCTCGCCGACGCAGCCGATGACATCGCCGGTGATCCCCCCGAGCAGCCGGTGAAACCACCCCTTCATCAGCCACGTGAAGAGACAGGCCGCCACCAGCAGCCAGGCCCCGCTCCCGCCGAGCAGCAGACAGGCAAGGGTCAGGGTTATGGCAAAGGCGACGAGTACCTGGGGCCACCCCGCCGAGGCGAGGAACAGCGCCCCCAGCCCCTCTGTCCGCGCGCTCCGGGCTCCCACGGCAATCTGCACCTGGGCGAAGCGCGCCACCATCGGGAATACGACCAGGGCCTGGCGCTTTATACCGGTCTGAACATGGAGGAGAGCGCAGTACTTGAGCATCAGACCGAGGACCAGCCCCACCACGCCGACGGCGCCGATCCGCGAGTCCTTCATCACCGCCAGGAACCTCTCCCTTCCCCCTCGCGCGGCAAGGCCGTCGCACACATCTGCCAGGCCATCGAGGTGCAGCGCGCCGGTTACCGCCGCCAGAATGGCGATGAGAAGGAGATCGGTCACCTGCCGGGGAAACACCATCCCCAGGAGATACTCTCCCCCCGCCAGGAGAAGGCCGATGGTAACCCCGGCCAGGGGGAAAACGGCCATCGACTTCCCCAGGTCGCCCCCATCGCAGCGCAGCCTGAAGGGGAGCGGGATGATAGTGAGAAACTGCAGGGCAATGAAGTAGAGTCGCATAAAAACCGGTTATTGAGTTCAGAGTTGCGAGTTTCGGGCTACCAGCTCCGCACTCCAGGCCACGAACCCCAAACCCCGCACCTTCCTATGTCCCCTCGGAGACGCCGGCCTCGCCGAACGTGGCCATTTCCTTGAGAATCTTCACCCCTGCTTCGATGAGCATCATCGCCAGGGCCGCGCCGGTCCCTTCGCCGAGGCGCATGCCGAGATCGAGGATCGGCACGAGACCGATCCGCTCCAGCATGAAGCGGTGGCCGATCTCCACCGACTGGTGGGCGGCGAACAGGTAGTCCCGCACATGGGGGTTCATCTCGGTGGCGACAAGGGCTCCCGCCGTGGAAATGAAGCCGTCGATAACCACCGGAACGCGATGAGCGGCGCACCCCAGCACCAGGCCTGCGATCCCGGCGATCTCCAGGCCTCCCACCTTGGCGAGAACGTCGAGGGGGTCGGCAGGATCGGGGCGATTCACCGCCAGCCCCTGCTCGATGACGCGGATCTTGTTCTCCAGCGCCGCGTCGTCGATGCCGGTCCCCCGATGGGTCACTTCCCTGACCGGCTTCCCGGAAAAGGCGGCGATGATGGCCGAGGACGGGGTGGTGTTGCCGATCCCCATCTCGCCGGTCCCCACCATGGCAATCCCCTCCTCCGCGGCCTGCCGGGCAATGTCGATACCCATTTCCACGGCGCATACCGCCTCTTCCCGACTCATGGCCGGGCCCTTGGTGAAATTCTTCGTGCCGCGCGCGACCTTGCGGCAGATCAGGCCGGGGACGAGTCCGAAGTAATGGTCAACACCGATGTCCACCACCCGTACTTCGACTCCGGCATGACGGGCCAGCACGTTGACCCCGGCCCCGCCCCGGAGGAAATTGTAGACCATCTGGGGGGTGACTTCGCGGGGAAAGGCCGACACCCCCTCCTCCACCACCCCGTGGTCACCGGCAAAGGTATAGATGATTTTCCGGGAGGTATCGGGGGTGAGATCACCCCTGATGGCGACGAACCGCCGGGCGAATTCTTCGAGCCGGCCGAGAGAGCCGAGGGGCTTGGTCTTCTGGTCCAACAGGGACTGGGCCTGCGCCTGCAAGTCGGCGTCACCCGGCCCGATGGCGGCGAGGGTTTCTGTCAGCAGCTCCATGGATTGGTTGCTCCTTTGTCGATTACATGGTGCGTCAATTGAATCACATGAGGAATATCAGTGAACGGCAGTGGCCGGCATGCTCCCGACCAGCAAGGGGGTTCGGACCGACCGCACCGTTCTCTCAGTTTCTGCCGCCCGGCGCCGGAACCGTGGCACCACGGCAGTACCGCGGTCACCCCTTCAGCTTGAGCGGGAGACCGGCAAACGTCACATACACCTCGTCCGCAACCCTGGCCAGGATTTCGTTGGCCTCCCCTGCCAGGTCGCGGAAGCTGCGAGCTAGCTGGTTGTCAGGGACGATCCCCATGCCGACCTCGTTCGTCACGAGGACAACGGGGGTCCCGAGGGTGGCCAGAAGCTCCGCCACCCCCTGCACGTCCTCCCGAACCCGCAGCGGATCGCCGCAGTGGAGGAGGCGGTTGGTGAGCCAGAGGGTGACGCAGTCAACGAGCATGGCACGGAAACAGCCGTCGTGGCCCGAGAGCACCCCCTTCAGGTCGTAGGGCTCCTCCAGGGTCTGCCACTTCTTTCCCCGGCGGTCCCGGTGGCGGGCGATGCGCTCCGTCATTTCCTCGTCACCGGCCAGCGCCGTGGCGACGTAGCAGAGGGGGGAGCCGAACTCCTCGGCAAGCCGCTCCGCCAGCCGGCTCTTGCCGCTCCTCGCCCCTCCGGTGATGAGAATGATTCGTGCCATCTCCCCGCAATCCCGTCCTGTGCCTGAATCTCACGGGCCGCCGCACGGAGCGACTGCCATGCTCCGGCCATGCCCCAAAACAGCAAACCCCGCCTCTCACAAGAGAAGCGGGGTATCATGCACCACACCTGCCGGCACCTCTCCTGCGAAGGTTCCTGTCACTTTCGTTCAGGCAGGTTTCCTGGCTCACGGGTCACTTTACTCGCCGCGCCTTCCCGATACCTCAGTGGCTTTGTGCGGTTTTCATCGCCGTTCACAGTTGCGGGACAGCGAAGGATTTTCACCTTCTTCCCTATTATCTCCGAGACGGAGCACCCGAACGAATCACTATGCTAATGTACGTAAATTCTTAGCAGAGTCGGACGCTGAAGTCAATCACTTAAAATCGGCCCTCCGGCCGGTCTCCGTCGCCGCTCGCCAGGAGACGCTCCAGCCTCTCCCACACCCCGTCCCGCCCCTCTTTGCTCAGGGCGGAGAAGAAGGTCAGCTCCGCCACGGGCACTCCCAACTCCCGGGCGATGACACTCCCCTGACGGGCCCGCTCGTTCTTCGACACCTTGTCACACTTGGTCACCACGAGGAGCGGCGGTATGCCGTAGGCCCGGAGCCAGTCCAGCATCTGCCGGTCCTCATCGCCGGGCACCCTCCGTACATCGAGGATCAGCACCACCCCCCGCAGGTTGTCCCTGGCTCCGAGGTAGGTCTCGATCATGGGGCCCCACTCCTTCTTCACGGCCAGCGGAACGCGGGCAAAACCGTAACCGGGGAGGTCCACCAGGGTGAATTCGCCGTTCACCGTGAAGAAATTGATGAGCTGGGTGCGCCCCGGTGTGGAACTGGTGCGGACAAGCCCCCTGCGGTTCACGAGGGCATTGATGAGGGATGACTTGCCAACGTTGGAACGGCCCGCAAAGGCGATCTCCGGGAGGTCGGCCGGTGGATAGTGGGCGGGCCGTGTGGCGCTTTTGATGAATTCTGCATGTTTGACGAGCATGGGCACCAGCGGATGTGGATTTGAGGGAAATCATTATACCCTTCCCGCCCCTCCCGCGCAATGGGGAATCGTCGCGCACGAACAAGCTCGACGTTGACACCCCCTTTCTCCCGTGGTAAGAATTAACCCTCGCACACTATCCTGAAACGAGGGTTCCCATGTTCGTCAGACGCTTTCTCTCGTCCCTGCGCTCCACCTATCTATTCATGGTCGGCTGCGGGCTCATGATGGGGGTGATCTTCCCGTTTTACGCGGCGCTTTTCTTCGGCGGGAAGGCGTTCTCTCCCCTCTTCATCGTCGGTTGCCTGGTTGCCGGCTTTCTCGTCGGAACAGCATGTTACCTCCTCATCAAGGAAGTTCTCAAGCTGCACGTGCAGAGACAATGGGAGGCCCTCGGCCGGTTCGCCGGCGAGACGCCCCCCCCGCCCACGGGAGAGGACGCGCTCCGGTCCCTGATGGAGTGTTACGACAAGGTGCTCGCCCGGGTTTTCGCCAGAATCGCCACCACGGTCTCCCTCGTCGTCGAAACCTCCCCCATCTGCCGGCGCCTCAACGAGACCTCGCGCCACATGATACAGGGCAACGAAGCACAGTCGGCCAAGGAAAAGGAAATTCTCCAGGCAGTGACGGAGATGAACGCCTTTTTCAACGACGTGCTCGGGGAGATCGAAGAGCTTTCCGTCAGGACCGACGAACGGGCTTCCATCTCCACCGAGATGAGCGCCACCAACGACGCCATCGCTGACAACAGCAAGGAATACTCCTCGTCGGTGCTGGAAACCTCCACGTCCATCGAGGAAATGGCCGTCAGCATCAAGGAGACCGCCGCCAACATCAAGGGGCTCGCTGCTTCCACCGAACAGACATCGACCTCCATTGACGAGATCAGCATGGTCATCGTCAATGTCCGGGACAATGCCCAGATGACCGCCGAGCTGTCGGAAAAGGTCCGCATTCAGGCAAATGAGGGGATACGGGCCATGGAGGAGACCATCGCCGCCATGCTGGAGATCGAAGGGAGTACCAATGACTCCTTCAGCGCCATCAAGCGCCTGGCGCTCCATACCGCGCGGGTCGGCGAATTTCTCAACATCATCAAGGACGTCGTGGCCCAGACGAACCTCCTCTCCCTCAACGCCTCCATCATTGCAGCCCAGGCCGGCGAGCAGGGAAAATCGTTCGCCGTCGTGGCCGAAGAGGTGCGCAGCCTGGCGCACCGGACCTCGGCTTCGACCAGGGAAATCGAAGACCTCGTGAAAAACATCCAGATGGAGACGTCGGCCGTGGAAAAGGCCGTGACCGTGGGGAAAGAAAAGGTGGCGGACGGAGTCGGCATCTCCACCCGGACCGACCAGGCCCTGCACCGGATCGAGGAGAGCGCCGCCGAGGCCTCGCGCATGGTGCAGAAAATCGCCCTGTCCACCGTGGAGCAGGCAGCGGGGAGCAAGCTCATCACCGACGAGGTGCAGAAGAACCTGGAGCGGGTGCAACAGGTGACCCGGGCCATTCAGGAGCAGGAACGGGGGATCGGCCAGATCGTAAAGTCGCTCGATCACATGCGGACGCTCTCCCAGAAGATAACCATCTCCATCGAGGAGCAGGCCCGCGGCAACCGTCTCTACCTGAAGAGCGTGATGGAGGACAACGACAAGGTGAAACGGCTCAGGGATACGAGCATCCAGCAGATCATGATGGGAGACGTGGTGCTCAACTACGTGCGGGAGGCGTGCACCCTCATCGAGAACAATACGGTGGAGGCGAAACAGATGCTCGAGTCAGCCGAGATGCTGGTGCAGCTCACCGGCAGGCTCCAGGAGGAGTTGAACACCTTCAGGATTCAAGGCCGAGAAGCCTGACCAGCTCGCCGACGAATTCTCCCCTGACGGAATAGCAGACCTTCGTCCCTTCACGCCGGGCTTCCAGCAGGCCGTGTTTCCTCATCAGCTTCAGGTGCTGGGAAACCACGGCCTGCGGCATTTCCAGGCATTCCCATATTTCCTTCACGCAGGCGCATTTCCGGGCAAGCCCCGCCGCGATCCGAAGCCGCACCGGATGGCCGAGCGTCCGCAAGAGCAGCGCCTTTTCCTGCAAGTCACCGTTCATCGATATTCCATGACGCATGATTGTTTACCCGTGGCGCTGCACGACGGTACCCGGTGATGCCGTGCGCCCCGTGGGAAGCCACCGCGCCCTCTCTACTACTGTTCGATGGGAAAGCCGTGGCGATACCAGCCGATGATCCCGTCCGACATGTTGTACACTTCCGGATAACTCTTCCCGGCAAGCAGTTCCGCAGCGGCGCGGGAGCGGGCACCGACGGTGCAGTAGACCACGACGGGGCGCTGGCGGGGGATCTCTCCGACCCTCCGGGCGAGGTCGTCGAGGGGAATCAGCTTCGCCCCCCTGAGATGGGCCTTGCCGTATTCCCCGGGGGTCCTGACATCGACGAGCAGCACGTTGGCCCTGCTCTTCAAGAGTTTTTGCACCTCGCCGGAATCGACGTTCCGGTATCCCGCGGCAAACGTCGCAGTGAAGGCCGCGAATATCACCATCGCAGCAACAGCCAGCATCTTCATCGTGCAGTTCCTTCTGTCTGTTCGTTGTTGTACTCCATAACGCCGGTCACTGACGTGGCACGGCGGGCGGCGTGCCGTTCGTGCCGTCAGTGCCGGTTCACACCTCCAGCGTATATCCCACGTGGGCAGGCTGGAACGCCCTCGGAAACTCCCGCGCCAGCCGTACCGAGGGAGCGAAGCCGGTGCAATGGCTGCCGAGGATTTTCCGGACCCCGTGCTCCCGCAGGGCCGTCACCGTCTCGTCCAGCTGCCGGGGTGAGCAAAAGCCGAGGTGGGTTCCGCCGAGCACCGCGTAGACCTCGGCCACCCCGGTCTGCTCCCGGGCATGGTGGATGGTGTTGACGAGCCCGGCATGGCAGCAGCCGAGGACGAGAACGAGCCCCCGGGAGGTGGTAATGACGAGGGACTGGTCGTCCCGGATCGGGTCGGCCATGCAGCCGGCCTCGTCGCAGCAGAGACCCGTATCTCCGGTTTCGAAGCCGCTCACCCGCGGCACCTCGCCGGTCAGGGAGATGCCGGTGACAATCTCGCGGAACCTCTCTCCGAAATTGAACCGGGCACCCAGGCCCCGCAGAAAATGCTCGTCATAGGGCATGCCGATGGCGATGCTCTCCCCCGTGTCCTTCACCCGGTAGCGGCGGGCGAAGACCTCCGGATGGGCAAAGACCTCCTTGCCGCCGCAGTTCCGCAAGAGGGGCAGCAAACCGCCGCTATGGTCATAATGACCGTGGGAGAGTGCGACCCGCTCCACCCGGTGGAGATCGCGGTTCATCCTGAGCGCATTGTGGAGGAGGGTCTCCCCCTGGCCGGTGTCGAAGAGGAGCGAGCCCCCCTCCCACTCCACGAGGGCGGCAAAGCCGTGCTCGCCGAGGGTTCCGGCCAGCGGGCCGACGCTGTTGTCACAGAGGACCGTAATGCGGCAGTTCATTTTGAGCAGGCGTCCGGGGGGAACATCGGCATCCCCAGCTTCTTCAGGATGTTGAACATGGGGCAGAACTGGGTGAAGCCGGACTGGAACAGGTTCGCACCGACGAAGGCGGTGAACCAGAGCCAGTTGATACTGTGGTAGTGGGCGAGCAGCAGCGAGATCAGGATGAATGAGCCGGCAATGATGCGGACAACCCTTTCGACGTACATGTACTCTTCACTCCTTTCCATTTGCGTGGCGGGACGCGGTGTCCGTCAGGCAGCGGGCTCCTACAGGAGCATTTCCGCCACCTTCCCTGCCACCTTCCCCGTCAGTTCGGGACATATCTTCCTGTGGTTCTGGAGGATGACTTTGCAGCACGTGGCGCCGTACTCGTTCTTGAACCAGCGGTGGAGCTCCTTCGTCAGTTCCTCGACCCTCTTCTTCTCGTCTCCCAGCACCAGCCCGAGGGCCATCGTCCCTCCCGACACGGCGCCGCAGATGCATCCGGTTCCAGAGCCTCCGCCGAAGCCTGTGGCCAGACGTACGAGTTCGGCCGGCAGATCCGGCCGGAATGCGATCCGCACCGCCGACAACACCGCCTCGGCGCAGTGCATCCTGCCGGACCGGTAGAAACCCTCCGCCTCGAGGGCCACCTGCGCCGGCACGGAATCGGCCGCCGCCATTACTTTCTTAGTTTTCCAGAACATCGAATCTCCTCATACTGCCATCGGGCGGCACAGGGAAGTGGACACCGGATATTCCCCTCACCCTTGAGCCTTCGGTCTTTTTTCCTTCCACGACTCTACCATAAAAAAGAGGATCGGAATAGTGATCCGGGAGAGGGTCGTGGAGGCGATCTCGCCGCACATCATGGCCAGCGCCAGCCCTTGGAAGATCGGGTCGAAGACGATGACGAAGCTCCCGACCACCACCGCCGCCGCCGTGAGGAGCATGGGGCGGAAGCGGACCGCCCCCGCCTCGATGATCGCCTCGTCCAGGGGGAGCCCCTCCCGCCGCTTCATCTCCGCGAAGTCGATGAGGATGATGGAGTTGCGGACGATGATCCCCGCCAGGGCGATGAAGCCGATCATGCTGGTGGCGGTGAAGAAGGCTCCCATGAGGGCATGCCCCGGCAGGATGCCGATGAGGGTGAGCGGTATGGGCGCCATGATCACCAGCGGCGTGGTGAAGTCCCTGAACCAGGCCACCACCAGGAGGTAGATGAGCACCATGACCGCCGCGAAGGCGAGCCCCAGGTCGCGGAACACCTCGTAGGTGATGTGCCACTCGCCGTCCCACTTGATTCCCGGCCGCTCCTCGCTCCAGGGCTGGCTCGCGGCCCGCTGTTCGATGCGATAGCCGCCGGGGAGGGGAATCCGGTCGATCTCGCCCTGCATCTTCAGGATGGCGTAGACCGGCGCCTCGATGGCCCCGGCGACATCGCCGGTCACGTACACCACGCTCCGCAGATTCTTCCGGTAGAGGGTCTTCTCCTCAATGCCGCTGACGACCCGCACCAACTGGGAAAGGGGGACGTTCCCCCGCGGCCCCGGCACGTACACCGAGGAGAGGGAGGCGACCGAGCTCCTTTCAGCCACGGGAAGCCGGAGGTTGACGGCCACCGGTTCCTTTTCCCGGGGGAGGTGGAGGATCCCGGCATTCTCCCCGTCGAGGACGAGGCGGAGAGAGTGCGCCACATCGGCGGTGTCGATGCCGTTCAGGGCGGCCTTCTCCCGGTCGACGGCAAAGGTCACCTTCGGCTGGTCGTCCTCCACGTACCAGTCGGTATCCACGACGCCGGCGGTCTTCCTGTAGATATCCCGGATCTGCCGGGCGATGGCGATGCGGGTCGCCTGGTCGGGGCCGTACACCTCCGTCACCAGGGTGGAGAGGACCGGCGGGCCGGGGGGAACCTCGGCCACCTTGAGCCGGGCATTGTAGCGGTCAGCCACCTTCTGCAGAAGCGGCCTGATCCGCCTTGCGATGTCGTGGGACTGGTCCTTCCGTTCCCCTTTCGGGAGGAAGTTCACCTGCAGGTCGGCCGTGTTGGTCCCCCCGCGCAGGTAGTAGTGGCGCACCAGGCCGTTGAAGTTGAAGGGGGCGCTGGTCCCTGCGTAGGTCTGGAAATTGGTCACCTCGGGGACCGCGCGGAGCTGGTCGCCAAGCTCGGACGCCAACCGGGCCGTCTCCTCCAGGGGAGTGCCGTCCGGGGCGTCGACGATCACCTGGAGCTCGTTCTTGTTGTCGAAGGGGAGCATCTTCACGGTGACCAGCTTGAAGTAGACGAGGGAGCAGGAAAGGATGAGGAGCACCGCCACCCCTGCGAGAAAGGCGGTGCGGACCGGTTTCCGGTGCAGGAGCGCCCCCATCACCCGGCGGTAGAAATCTGTCAGGCGCGACTCTTCCGGAGGGGCGTCGGTGCCGAAGTGGGACTCTCCCTTCATCAGCCGGTAGGCGAAATAGGGGGTGACGATGAAGGCGATGAACATGGAGAGGAGCATCGCCATGGAAGCCCCCACCGGGATCGGTCTCATGTATGGCCCCATGAGGCCGCCGACGAACCCCATGGGGAGGATCGAGGCGATGACGGCGAAGGTGGCGAGGACCGTCGGGTTGCCGATCTCGTCCACCGCCCGGATCGCCGCCTCCAGAGGCTTGAAGCGTGTGGTGGTGAAGTATCGGTGGATATTCTCCACCACGACGATGGCATCGTCCACCAGGATGCCGATGGAGAAGATGAGGGCAAAGAGGGTGATCCGGTTGAGGGTGTAGCCGATCAGGTTGAAGACCAGCATGGTGAGGGCGAGGGTCACCGGGATGGCGATGGCCGCCACCGTCCCTGCCCGCCACCCCATGAAGAGGGCGATGAGGATCGTTACCGAGATGGCCGCCAGGAACATGTGGAAGAGGAGCTCGTTGTTCTTTTCCCGGGCCGTTTCCCCGTAGTTGCGGGTGACGGTCACCTGCACGTCGGCGGGAATCACCTTCCCCTTCAGGAACTCCACCCGCTTCAGGAGGTCCTCGGACACCCAGGTGGCATTGGCGCCTTTCCGCTTGGCGATGGAGATGGTGACGGCCGGGTAGCTGGCGAACCTGTTTTCCTGCAGGGTCGTGGGTCCTGCTCCCGTGTCCGCGGCGTCGACAGGCCGGACACCGTTGGTCCCGGACCTGCTGGCCGGTCCCTGGCCGAAGAAGACATAATTGGCCGGCTCCTCCGGACCGTCCCGGACCTCGGACACGTCGGCCAGGTAGACCGGACGACCGGCGAACACCCCCACCACAAGACGGCGGACAGCATCGGCATCGGCCAGGAATCCCCCCGCATCCACCAGGAACTCGCGGTTGTCGGCGGCAAATCCCCCCGCCCGGAGGGAGGCGTTCCCCTTCCGGATCGCCCCCTCCACCTGCAGGGGAGAGAGGCCCCGGGCAGCGAGCCTGGCGCTGTCCAGGCGGACTGCCAGCTGACGGGAAAGTCCCCCCTTGATCGCGGTTTCCGCCACATTGTCGCTTTTCTTCAGTTCATCGCAGAGTTCGCCGGCCACGCGCCGGAGTGCGAAATGGTCGTAGCGCGCCGACCAGAGGGTGAGGGTGACGATGGGAACGTCGTCGATGGAGCGGGGGACCACGTGGGGTTCGCCGGCGCCCGGGGGGAGGAGGGTGCGGTTCTCCATCACCTTGTTGTAGAGCTTGACGAGGGATTTTTCCATGTCCTCGCCCACGAGGAAGCGGACGGTGACGAGCCCCATCCCCGGCCGACTCATGGAGTAAATGTATTCGACCCCCTTAAGCTCCCACATCTTCCGCTCGAAGGGGGCGACAACCCGCTCCTCCACCTCCTTCGGGGCGGAGCCGGAAAGGGGAAGATAGATGTCGATCATCGGCACGACGATCTGGGGCTCCTCCTCGCGGGGGGTCACGAGCACCGCATAGAGGCCGAGGAGGAGCGCCGCGACAACGATGAGGGGGGTCAGCTTCGAATCGATGAAGGCCCTGGCAATTTTTCCGGCAAAGCCGAGATGATTCATTTCAAATACCTTTCACTACATACGGACAGGAGCATCTCCGGAAATCGAAAATCCCCGGAACCTGGATACCGCCCGCTCGCTTCGCACGCGAACTTCGCACAACGCAGGGAAAACCCCTGCAGACAAACCGGGAGATCGCTTATCTCCATGCTGTCCGTTGCTTCTCCGCGTCTTTGCACTGCTGCGATTTAATCGCGCCTGCGGGGGATTGCCATTCATAATCCTATTCCACCCGCACTCCGTCGGTGACCTTCTCCATGCCGCCGGTGACGATTTTTTCCCCGGGGCTGAGGCCGGCGAGGACCTCCACCCGGCCGCCGCTCTCCTTCCCCACTTTCACGAGCCGCATGCGGACGATACTTCCCCCTTCCACCACCCAGACAGAGGTAAGAGCACCCCGTTCCACCACCGCTCCCCGGGGAACGAGGAGTGCCTGCCGCTGGCCGACCGGGAAAAAAGCCCGGCCGTACATGCCGGAGCGCAACCCCGGGCCGGCAATGTCCACCTTGACGATGAAAGTGCGGCTGGCCGGGTCCACGACCGGCGCCGCTTCGGCAACCCTCCCCGTAACCCCGGGGGCCACGCCGTCAATGGCTACCCGGAGCGCATTTCCCGTCTTCACCCGGCCGGCAAGTGTTTCGGGGGCCGCCACCTCGAGCCGGTAATGTCCCTCTTCCTCCACGGTCAGAAGAGCTGTGCCGGGAAAGACGGTCATTCCGCCGTCAACGGCCTTGGCAGTGACGATGCCGCCGACCGGTGCCGTGACCTTCGTGTACCCCGCGACGGTGCCGGCTGCCCGGGCCGTTTCCCGAGCCTGGACGAGCCGGGCCTCTGCCCGGCCGAGCCCTGCGGCGGCCACCTCCATTTCGGTGCTCTTTCCGTCGAATTCCTGGCGGGTGACGGCCTGTTCCTCGAAGAGCTTCTTGTACCGTGCGAAGGTGGCATCGGCAAGCTGCCTGCGCGCCCTGGCCTCCGTGACTCCCCGCTGGGCTTCTTCCACCGCGGCAGAGGCGGCGGCTGCGGCGGCGTTCCCTTCGGCGGATTCGATGGTGAGGAGGAGTTGTCCACGGCCGACCCGGTCACCCTCCCGCACATGGATGACACCGACCGTGCCGGCGATGCGCGCGGCCAGGGGAGCCGTCGTCCGGGCCCGGACGGTCCCGACCGCCTCCAGTTCATCGGCAACGGCCACAGCCCGCACCTCCTCGGTGGCGACCCCCCTGACAACGGGAGCATTCTCCGCCCCCCGCTGTCCCTGCTCTTTCGCGGCGCAACCCGCAACGCCGCTCAGCATTCCCGCCGCCAGGAGGCAGCCGAGCGCCGCGAACCGTTTCCTCATTTCATGACCTCCTTCGTCAGCACTCCTGCCGCATGGTAAACCCGGGCCGTTGCCAGGGCAACTTCGCACTCGTTCTCGATTGCCTGCGCCCGCGCCCGGTTGAGGGCCGTCTGGGCGTCCAGCAGGTCCGCCATCGTTGCCAGGGAATTCTCGTACCGGCGGCCGATGAGACGCACCGCCTCTTCGGCAGAGGCGCAAGCGGACAGCGCCAGGGCCAGACGTTTCTCCGCTTCCTCCCGGCGCAACCAGCTCTCCGTCACTTCGAGGGCGAGCAACCGGCGGTACTCCTCAAGGTTCTCGGCCGCCGACTGGCTCCGTGCCCGGGCGCTCTCCAGTTCCTTTCCCCGCCGCAGACCGTCGAACAGCTCCCAGCGAAGAGCTGCACCCGCGTACCAACTGTCGTTGTCGCGTCCGAAGGGGATATCCCGATCGTTCATCTGGTAGGAAGCCGTTCCGTAGACCGTGGGAAGATAGGCGCTGCGTGCCAGCCGCACAGCCACATCCGCCCGTCCCGCCTGCTGCTCCATCTCCTTCAGGTCCGGGCGGTTTTCCAGGGCCAGCCGCACCAGGTCTCTCTTGCCGGGGAGAGGGGGCAATGCTTCGCCGCCTGCGGCAGCATCGAGGGCTTCACCCGTGTCGCCTCCCGTCACCTGGGCGAGGCGCAACCGCGCCAGGAGGAGGTCGTTGGCTGCCGTCACAGCCTGCTGCTCCATGTCGGCGAGAAAAGTGCGGGCCCGCAACTCGTCTGATTTGAGCCCGACCCCTGTACCGCTCCTCACAACGGAGAGCCGCAGATGCTCGCCGGCGTCCTGCACCGCCTTCTCCGCCGCATCCCTCCGTCCCCTCCCCTTCTGTACCTCGAACCAGGCTGCGGCCGTCCGGAGGGCCACCTCCTCCCGGCGTCTCGCCAGGACGAGGCGCCGCCCCTCATCTTCCCTGTCGGCCATCTCCACCCCGAGGCCGATGCTGAAGTCGAGGAGAGGCTGTTCCAGGAAAAAACGGGTCTGAAAATCCCCCCGTGTTCCGGGATGGTTGAGTGTGGAGGCCTGAAAATCGCTGTCGGTAAAGCGCCCCTCGTCCAGCTTCATCATGAAGACACGGGTCGCCGAATTGGTTACTGCGGCGTTTTCCTCGAGGAACACCCGGGGGAGGTACCGGCTCCTGCTGGCCGAAGCGGCACCTGCAGAGGCCTGCTGGTCGTAGCCCGCTGCCTTGACGAGGTGGTTGCGGCCAAGCGCCATCTCGACCGCCTCCTTCAACGTGACCCCGGTGCCGGCCGTTGCGGCTACCGGCAGCAGCAGCGACATCGCCACCATCAGGATGCAGCTCCGCATCTCCATGGGATTCTATCCTTTCCTTTTCCACAGCGCACACAATATATGGATTATTATATATATGCTGCCGTATATATTTGTCAAGGTAAAAGTATAGCGCAGAGGGGAACAATGTCACACACCCCGGCGCCGTGACGGGAGCGGCGCCGGACTAAAGGGATTGACAAAGGGGTGGGAGGTCTTTAGACTGGTCCCCCGATGGGAGGGGGTTGCTTGTTCGATCGAAAGAAGTGGAAAAAACGGTTCAAAGATATCCTCTCCCTGGACAGCCATCCGGGACACATCGCCGCTGGCTTTGCCGTGGGGGTTTTCATCAGTTTCACCCCGCCGGTCCCGGGACTGCATACGGCCCTGGCCATCGTGGCGGCCTTCGTCTTCAGACTGAACAAGCTCACCTGCCTCACCGGCGCGTGGGTAAACACCTACCTCACCATTGTCCCGTCCCTCATGTTGAGCTTCAAGCTTGGAAAATTCATCATCGGCGAATCGCCCGAGGAACTCGTGCTGAACGATCTGGACTGGGACTGGGACACCGCCCGCGATCTCCTCGACAGCCACGGCACGCCGATCCTTCTCGGTTCCGCCATCCTCGGCTTCTGCGTGGCTCTCGTCGCATACTTCCTCTGTTACTATCTCGTGGTAAAATTTCGCCGCAGGGACGACACCCTGGCGGAACTTACCCAGGAGATGGAGGAAGTCGGGGAAGAACTGGAATAGGGACACCTTCCTCGCACAACAAAGTGCTCCGCAGGTACGGTCACCGCGGAGCACTTTGTACGTCTGGGAGGAACAAGGGGCCTATCTACCGAGAAACGGACTCAGGATTACGTAGGTGAGATACGAGACGACAGCCGACGCGGGAATGGTGAGGACCCAGGCCACGACGATGCGCCCGGCGATCCCCCAGTTGACGGCGGACATCCGTTTCGACAGGCCGACACCGAGGATGGCGGAGGTGATGACGTGAGTGGTGCTCGTGGGCAACCCGAAATAGGCGGCCCCGAGAATCACCGAGGCCGACGCCGAATCGACGGAAAATCCGTTGACCGGCTGAAGCTTTACGAAGTCCTTCCCCACGGTCTTGATGATCCGCCAGCCGCCGGCCGCCGTGCCGAGGGCCATGGCCAATGCGCATGCCAGCTTGACCCACGTCGGGACCTCGAATGAGGGGATGAGCCCGTAACTGAGGAGGGCCATGGTAATGACCCCCATTGATTTCTGGGCATCGGCGGTGCCGTGCGAGAAGGCCATGAAGCCGGCGGAAAACACCTGGCACTTCCGGAATCCCTTGTTCACCCCCATGGGAGTCCTCCTCCGCAGCGTCCAGAGAAAGATGACCATGAACAGGAAGCCCATGCAGGTTCCGAGCACGGGTGAGACGACCAGGGCGAGGATGATTTTTTTCAGACCGGCGAAATGGAGCTCGGAAGCACCGGCATGGGCGATGACTGCCCCCATGAGCCCGCCGATGATGGCATGGGACGATGACGAGGGGAGGCCATAGTACCAGGTGATCAGGTCCCAGATGATGGCGCCCGCCACCCCCGCAAGCACCACCATCTGGGTGACGTTGGACGGGTCGACGATCCCCTTGCCGATGGTGGTGGCCACCTTGGTGGATACCATGGCCCCGGCGAAGTTGAGGACAGCAGCTAGGATAATGGCCGAGCGGATCGACAGCGCCCGGGTGGATACGCTGGTGGCGATGGCATTGGCGGTGTCGTGGAAGCCGTTCACATAATCGAAGATCAGTGCCGCGAAGATCACCGCTATCAACAGGATCAGCGATGGTTCAGGCATTTTTCACCACCACGCTTTCGAGGATGTTGGCGGCGTCCTCGCACTTGTCGGTGGCCTTCTCCAGGGTCTCGTAGATCTCCTTCCACTTGATGAGCTGGATCGGGTCCTTCTCCTCGTCGAAAAGGCGGCTGATCGCCTCGCGGCAGACCCGGTCCGCCTCGTTCTCCAGGGCGTTCACCTCCACGCAGTGCTCGGCGATGTGCTCGAACTTCTTCCCCAGGTGGGAAACCGCCTTGGCCACGGTCTGGGCGCCTTTCAGGATGAGAAACGCCAGCTCCTTGGCCTCGGGGGTTGGTTTCTCCACGTTGTACATGATGAACCGCTGAGCCGACGCATCGATCAGGTCGAGGATGTCGTCGAGGGCCGACGAAAGGGCGTAGATGTCCTCCCGGTCGAAGGGAGTGATGAAGCTCTTGTTCAGTTTCTTGATGATATCGTGGGTCTGCTGGTCCCCCTTGTGCTCGATATCCTTGATGCGCCGCTGACTCCCGACAGGGTCCTCGTAGGTGTCGAGCATATCCTTGAGGAGTTCCGCACCTTCCACGATATTCCAGGTCATCTCCTTGAACATCTCGAAAAACTTCTCATCCTTCGGTATCAGTCCGAACATCGGCTCCTCCGCATGTGTCATGTATGTGACAGGTGTGTGACGAATATAAAACCGGTAATGAATAGCACAAATTCCCCCGCCTGCCCACAAAAAATTGTCAAGCCGCGCCGGGCAGGTCGACGATTTTTGACTTGATTTTGCTCCGCCATTCCCCTATGCTTCGCGGCGATTGACTGCAACGACCTGGCCACCCATTCGCCGCCCCTCCCTCAGTACACAAGGCGCCGCATAACGGCAGCAACAGTCCAGGTTCTCCACAGGAGATTGCCATGAACGCCCTGCACGCAACAATCCTCGGCACCATCCAGGGACTGACCGAGATCCTTCCCATCAGCAGCTCGGCCCACCTGATCCTGGTACCGCTGTTCCTCCGCTGGCCCGAATCGGGGATCACCTTCGACGTTGCCCTCCACCTCGGAACCCTTGTCGCCCTCGTCATTTACTTCTGGCGGGATATCATCGAGCTCGTCTACAACTTTCTCCACGGCGTGTCAGGCAGGGGGATGCATACTCCGGCAAACCGCCTCCCCTTCTACATCATCGCGGCCACCATCCCGGCCGCCATTGCCGGCAAGACCCTGGAGGGACCGGTTGAGGACTGGTTCCGTCACAGCCCCGGCCTCATCGCTCTCTTCCTCGTCGGATTCGCACTTCTTCTTGCCTTTGCCGACACCACCGGCGCCAAGCACTGGAAACTGGAACGGCTCACCCTGGGCGGCGCGCTGATCATCGGCCTGGCACAGTGCCTCGCCCTCATCCCCGGAGTTTCCCGCTCCGGCATCACCATCACCGCTGCACTCCTCCTCGGCTTCAACCGTGAGGCGGCGGCCCGCTTCTCGTTCCTCATCTCCCTCCCCATCGTGGCCGGTGCCGGCATCCTCAAGGTGGGGCATCTCTTCAAGCACGGCATCCCCGCGGGCGAAACCCGTCCTCTCGTCATCGGCGTGGTCACCTCCGCCTTCTTCGGCTACCTCAGCGTCGCTTTCCTGTTACGCTACGTGCAGCGCGCCTCTCTCTATCCCTTCGTCTGGTACCGGCTGCTGGCCGGCGGGGGGGTGTTCCTCTGGCTCCTCATCGGCATGTAGGTGGCAATCCGGCGGACCGCACAGGAAGGCGCGCCGTGGATGGACTCTCCACAGTCTCCTCCTCCGCTTGCCACGTAAAAATCTTTTACGCTCGTAACATATTTTTACGCTCCCTTTAGAGCCGGAACCAGCGCCACTTTACGTCACATTTCCCCCACGTTCGCGTAACATTTTTTTACCTTCCTCCCCTGCCGGTACCGGCATCATACTTCCAACATACTGATTCTTCAGGCAATAGGCGCATTGGCATCCTTTGTGATATGAAAGAGGAGCAGGGCACTGCGTCACGAAGGGGACCCGGCACGGAAAGGAAGTGGGTATGGAAGGATTTCACTGGCAGGAAAACTTCGGCATCGGCATCGACAGCCTCGATATCGAGCATCAATCGGTGCTCGGGTATCTGGGTCAGCTCCTTGCGGCGCTGGAAAACGGCAAACACCGGGAGAGCGTCCGGTTCATCTCCCTCGCCCTGGAGAATGCCGTCAACGCCCATTTCGTCCACGAGGAATCCCTCATGAAAATGGTCGGCTACCCGGCCAGAGGCCGTCATCTGAAGCAGCACGCCGACTTCTTCGCCAGCTTGCGACATCTTTTGTACGACTTCAGCGGAGAGACAAAGGAAGACCTGAAAGCCGTCCAGCACCTGCGGAAGAGGTTTCTCGAGCATATCCTCCTGGAGGACAAGAGCTACGGCCGGTTCATGCGGACCGGCATGCAGTGACCCGCTCAAATCAGTACACATGACACCACTACATTTTCAATTGTTACGGGATCAGGTCTCAGGGTGTGCAGAATGGGGGAAAATACGCTTCTTGCTCCCTTCCGGATTCAGTGGCCACTTGGGGAGCAAGAAAAAAAGCGATCCGGTCGGTGTACGGCAGGCATCAGAGAAAATCTTTCTGCGGGAGACGGCAAGACCTGTCAACAGGCGAACGATATGTGGGCAGTTTACAGAGGGGAGTGGCTTCGGGTCGCCGCCCCTGTCCGGGTGAAACGGTAATCACGCCGTCTTGCCGTAGGAATTCTCGATGCTCTGGAAGGCGCGCCGGACCCGGGTCAGGAGGGTATTTTCCTTGGCCGGCTTGAGGATCACGTCGAAAAATCCCTTCTTGAAGGCAGTGTGCTCCTCATCGGGAGTGGCATTGGCGGTCATGAGGATCACCGGCGTGAAGCGGAATTCGGGGATCTTCTTGACCGCTTCCAGGAATTCGTAACCGCCGAGCTTTGGCATTACCTTGTCGGTAATGACCAGCTGCGGTTTGCGGGTAAAGATTACCTTGAACGCTTCCATCGGGTCGGGAGCGGTATCGACCAGGTAGCCGTGTTTCGTGAGGACGTTGGCGACGGCAGTCCTGATCAGCTCATCGTCTTCGATGACCAGGATCGAGTTTTCGGTGGTCTCGACGACGTTCCTTCCCATGTAGTGCCGTGCAATGGCCCGGTTGATATCGGTGCGGGTCGACACGAAGATGATGACACGGACCTTGTGCCGCGCCGAGATGTCGGCGAAGAGCTGCTCGTCGGTCGGGTCGATGACCGCCAGCGCCAGTTTTCCCTCTTCCAGCTTCAGGGGAAAGATCGTGTGCTCGACCGCCATCTCGATGGAGACCATCTTCAACAGCTCCGGAGGAAAGGCGTGACGGGCGAAATTCCGTATCTTTCTGCACCCGTACTGGGCGGCCAGCGCCTCGGCCAACTCCTCGGGAGTGATCATCCCGATATGTTCGAGGAAGGCCCCGAACCGGAGGCCTTTGCGCTTCGCCTGGAGGACCATCCGCTGGACCCCGGTCTCTGTGAGCAGCCCCTGTTCGACGAAGATCTCGCCGAGCTTCTTGCGGTGCGAACCGCTGCCAATGGTGTGAATTTCCTTCGTCATCGAGATTCTCCGCCGACAGATGCTGCCGCGCTGCCGCCGGTGGGAAGAGGGAATGGGGAGATTCACCGACGCGAATTCTCAGGATATCCGCTTGCACGGCGGATGTAAAGACAAAAGGAGACCTCGATGACCGGCGGCATCAAGCAGTGGCCGGAGGACGAGCGGCCCAGGGAGAAACTTCTGAGGCATGGCGCGGAGAACCTGACGGACGCCGAACTCCTGGCGCTGGTCATCCGCACCGGCGACGCGGCGGCGAAGCGGAGTGCCATCGATCTCGGCCGCGAGCTGCTGCGGGAATTCAGCGGCGACCTGCGCACGATGGCGGGTGCCACCGTGACCGAACTCTGCCGGGTGAAAGGGACCGGCCCCGCCAAGGCGGCATCCATCAAGGCGGCCCTGGAATTGGCAAAGCGCTTCGAGGAGGAGCGGATGCGGAGCCGCGACCGCTTCACCTGTGCGGAGCAGGTATTCAACCACTACCACCACGCCTTCCGCGACCGGAAAAAAGAGCACTTCCTGGCGCTTCTCCTCGACGGCAAGAACCGGGTGCTCCGCGAGGTCCAGATCTCCGAGGGCTCCCTCAACCAGAGCATCGTCCACCCCCGCGAGGTCTTCAACCCGGCGGTCCGGGAATCGGCTGCCGCCATCATCCTCGTCCACAATCACCCCACCGGTGATCCGACACCCTCCCGCGAGGACCTGGAGATCACCCGCCGCCTCAGGGAGGCGGGCGATCTGATGGGGGTGCGGGTTCTCGACCACGTCATCATCGGTGACGGACGCTACACGAGCTTTGCAGACCGCGGCATGATGTAGAGGGACTGCGGAAAGTTCAAACTAGAGGCTTTTCACGGAGCGCATTCTGTGGTATTCTATGTGCACGCTCATGATGGCGCAAGTTTCGGCACAAAGGAGTTGCACCATGTCAGACTGTAAAGGGACGGAATCCGCGTTGGTTGCATTTTTCGCCGGGGCAGTCATCGCCGCCGGCATCACCCTGCTGCTCACCCCCCGTACCGGCAAGGAAGTGCGGGAAAAGATCGGCGCCGTGACCGATGAGGCTACGCAGAAGATCAAGGATTGCGCCCGCGAGGCAAAATTCAAGGTCGGCCCCCGCACGAAGGCGGACTCGTTCGTCTACGACGGCGGAAGTTGCTGGATCTAGCCCGACCGGCTGCTACCCGCTTTGCCCCCCCGCCACTTCCCGAACCTGCGGCGGGGGGCATCCTGACCGCCTGCAGCAGACCACCGCGCCGGGAGAAACCGGTTACGGCATCTTGCCGCCGGCTTTCCTCTCAGCCCCCTTCCCAGCGATCATCCCGCTACAGCTGCCCTCCTCGCCAACAGATATCCCTCATCTTCCGCGGGCGGGAAACATCCGGCAGATGGCATCGCCAGGCTTTTACGGCCGCAGGTACCTGGATATCCCCTCGACAAAAGGCTCCGGTTCGAAGCGGAAGGTCTCCTGCCAGCCGCCGTCGCAGATATTCTCCTCCACCAGCATGGTAATCTGGTCCATGGTGAGGGGAAAGAAGGAGAATCCCTGGAGGAAGGTGACCACCGCCTTCATCAGGGCGAGAGGGTTGTGGACCTTGATGACCCGGGACCTGCCGAGTACCCGGCCGATGGCGTCGAGGAGGTCGTCGTAGGAAAGCCGATCCGGCCCGCACAGCTCGTACGTCCCGCCGACCGTCTCCGGCATCTCCAGGGACAGGGCGAAACAGCGCGCCACGTCGTCGGCAAAGACCGGCTGCAGGCGGTACCTCCCGTCACCGACAACCGGAACCGCAGGCATGGTACGGATATAGCCCGCGAGCATGTTGACGAAGGTATCCTTCGGGCCGTAGATGATGGAGGGACGGAAGACGGTCCAGTCAAGCCCCGATCCCCGGACCTCCTCCTCGGCGCGGAACTTGGTCCGGTGGTAGGCAGAGACGGCACCGGGACGGGTGCCAAGGGACGACATCTGGAGGTAGCGCCGGACACCGGCGGTTCGAGCCGCCGCCACCATGTTCCTGGTCGCTTCCACGTGGAGTTTCTCAAAGGTGACCCCGCGACCGGGAAACTCCCTGATGATCCCCACCAGGTTGATGACGGCGTCGCACCCCGCCGCTGCGGCCAGCGTCTCGGGACGCGTCACGTCCCCCTCCGCCAGTTCGATGCCGGGCATCTCCCCCTCCTTCCGCCGGTGGACGAGGAGCCTGACCTCATGCCCCCGATCCCGGAGGGCCTTCAGCAGGTGACCGCCGAAAAAACCGGTGCCGCCGCTCACAAATACCTTCATGACGAACCTCCTCTGACTCGTCCGGACGGACGCCCTCTTCGGTCCGGACCAGGTACCACGCTGCCCCCGCCCTTGCCGACGCAGCCCTTCCCGTACCATTGTACCCGAAATCAGCCCGTTTGCCAGGACCGACGACGCCGACTGTCCCGGTCACGGGGGAGAGCCAAACATTGTATGCTGTATACAATCTGCTTGTGCTCGGCGCGTCGTTGTGGTAAAAGAGGCCGGTATGGTTCATGTGAGGAGGTTCAGAAAATATGAGCGAGACTAATATCTGCTATACCTTCGAAGCCGCGCTGGAAATGGCGGTCAAGATGGAAGACGAGGGGTTCCGGCACTACCTGGCGGCAATTCGCCTGGTTTCCAACAAGGGTGCCCGGGAAATCCTCAGGGACGCGGCGCTGGACGAGCTGGAGCACAAGCACCAGTTGGAAAAGGCGCTCGTCGAGGGGAACATGGGGGACGGCAGTGGCCTCAGCCAGCCGGTGCCGACCATGAACCTGGATTACGTCCTGGCCAAGAAGGAGCTCCATTCCGGCTCCGACGTGCGCGAAGCCCTCGCCTACGCCATCCATCTGGAAAAGGGGTCCGTGGATTTCTACAAGAGGATGGCCGTGGGATGCGCCGGCGCGCCGATGGCCCCCCTCTTCGGGCGGATGCTGGCGGACGAGACCCGGCATCTCCAGGCCCTGGAGGACATGTACGAACAGCATTTCCTCCCTGAAGGCTGATAGGTTTCCGCCACGGGGGGGCACCGCCGCGCCCCCCGTACGCCCGTCCTCCCGTGACTGCGCGGAAACGCAGCCTCTTCGCACCCTTTTTCCGCACCGCACCGAAGATCCCATGTCACCAGCCATCCGCATACGGAAAGCCGAACTCTCCGACCTCGAGGCCATCACGGCCATCTACAATGAGGCGATCCTCGCCACGACCGCCACCTTCGACACCGAGCCAAAAACCGCAGCCGAGCGCCGACACTGGTTCGAGGCCCACGATGACCGGCATCCCGTGATTGTCGCCGTGCTGGACGGGAAGGTCATCGGCTGGGCCTCCCTCAGCAGGTGGTCGGAACGCCGCGCCTACGACGACACCGCGGAAACCTCTTCGTACATCGCAGGCGGGTTCCACGGCCGTGGGATCGGCCGGAAACTGAAGGAGGCAATCATTGCCGAGGCCCGCCGTCTGGGGTATCACACCCTGATCGCCCGGGTGGTGGAGGGAAACGGGGCATGCCTCCACCTGAATGAACAGGCCGGTTTCGTTCATGTCGGCACCATGAGAGAGGTGGGACGAAAATTCGGCAGGCTCCTGGACGTCCACATCCTCCAGAAGATGCTGGATGAGTGACTTCCTCCCCCGTTTCCACCTCTTTCCCGGGACACACGGCGAAAAGCCGGTATACTAGGGGCGACGCATCCGGTGGTGGAATGCCGGAAATCGGCGGACCGGCATGAACGTGATGATCACCGCAAGGAGGAACCCCATGAAGCAGGGCCTCATCGTCGTCGCCTTCCTCGTCGCCATCGCCGTGCCGGTTGCGTGCGGGGCCGCACCTGCACAGCCGGGGCCCTACCTGTCGGCTTTCGTCGGAGCGACCTTCCCCACGAAGCAGAGCGTCAACAGCACCGATTTCGTCACCTCCCGCAGCTTCAGCGACCATGTCTCCTTCGACCCCGGCATCAATGCCGGCGGCAGCGCCGGCTTCGACTTCGGCTACCTCCGCCTGGAAGCGGAAGTGTCGTACAAATACGCCAACATCAAGTCGATTACCGACCAGTCCACCAATGTCTCCTTCGGCAATGTGGACGGCTACCTGGGAGTGCTGGCGACGATGTTCAACATGTTCATCGACCTCCACAACGACACCCCCGTCACCCCCTACCTGGGGGGCGGCATCGGCTTTGCGGCCCTCCACCTGAACAACACCTACGGCTCCGGCGCCAACGGGGTCCGGCTTCTCCTCTACCAGGGAGACGACGATACGGTCTTCGCCTACCAGGCCGCCGCGGGGATCGGGATCGCCCTCAACCGTCAGGTCACCCTCGATCTGGGGTATCGCTACTTCGGCACGGCCACCGGGAGTTTCGGCTCCGACGCACCCATCATGACCGAGACGAAGTTCGAGAGCCACAATGCCGTTGCGGGAATCAGGGTGAAGTTCTGAACCGCGGTGCCGCGGCAGAAAAAAAGGGAGAGGCAAGATGCCTCTCCCTTCTATCTTTGTATCACCCCAGGTTAGGGCTTCAGCCGATCTCCACCAGCCGCAACTGGAAGATGAGGTCCCGCCCCGCGAGGGGGTGGTTGGCGTCGAGGGTCACGGTCGTGTCGGTCACCTCGGTGATGAGCACCGGGAAGGAATGCCCGTCCTGCTGGGTGACCTCCAGCTGCTGCCCCACCACCGGATCGAGGTCTGCCGGCAGCTCGCTCCTGCCGACCACCGCTACCATCTCCTCCATGCGGGGGCCGTAGGCTTTGTCCACGGGAATGGTGACCGTTTTTTCTTCCCCCGGCCCCATGCCGACAACCGCCTCCTCGAAACCGGGAATCACTTCTCCCGTACCGATGGTGAATTCCAGGGGACCGGTGCCGCAGCCACAGCCGTCATCGGCGCACTCGGACGAATCGAAGACCTCGCCATCGGTCAGCTTCCCCGTATAGTGCACCTTTACCCTGTCCCCCTGTTTTGCCTGTGCCATATTTTCCGCCTTTCAGTCGTGGTTGGCCCTACCCACTGACAATAGCAGATGCGGAGCAAATATGTCACGCAAATTACGCGCCTCTACCGGCGGATGCGGAGGAACCGTTACCTACTCCTTCAACTGGAAGGCGACCTTCAGCACGACCTGGTACTCCGAGACTTTCCCGTCTTCCCCCACGTGGCCGCGGATATCCTCCACCTCGAACCAGGAGAGCTTCTCCAGAGTCTTGTGGGCCTTACCGACCGCCGCCTGGATCGCCGCCTCGATACCCCTCTTCGACACGCCGATTACTTCCACCTTCTTGTAGATCCTGTCTTCTCCGTACATATTCCCTCCCCGTGATAAAGGAACGTCCTGCGCGGTCGTTCCCGGCTTCTCAGCCTCTTCTACAGTAAGATTAACACCCCGTGACGACAAATCAACGCTTCCCATAGCCGGCGGTTGATGATATTTTTCAGAGGGGACGACATCGACAGGTAACGGAGTTTTCATGGAAACGCGTAACCGGGCCATCCTCTTCGAGGGGCTCGTGGTGGACATCGAGCAGATGGAGGTGAGAATCGGCGCCAGGGGATGGCACCCCTTCCAGGTCGTACGCCACCCTGGAGGCGTGGGGGTGCTCCCCCTCCATGACGACGGAACGGTGACCCTCATCCGCCAGCTCCGGCCGGCAGCGGCCTCCCATCTCATCGAGGTTCCGGCGGGCCGGCTCGGTCCGGGGGAGGACCTGGCGGCATGCGGCCGTCGGGAACTGGCGGAGGAGACCGGGCTGAATGCGGAGCGGCTCACCCCCCTCGGCATTCTCCACTCATCGCCGGGGGTGCTGGACGAGGTAATCCACCTCTATCTGGCCACCGGCCTCCGTCAGGGAAAGGCCGAGCCGGAACAGTACGAAGAGATCGCCACCCTGCGCCTGCCGCTGGCCGAGGCGCTGAAAATGGCCCGGGACGGCAGGATCAGCGACGGCAAGACCATTGCCGCCCTTTTCCGGGCAGGGGAGCTGCAGGGATGATCCTTACGGCGACGGTGGGAACGGAACAGGCGGGGATGCGTCTCGACGATGGCGCCAGGCTCCTTTTCCCCCAGCTCTCCAAGGGAGAGATCCGGCGGGTAATCGACTGGGGGGGATGCTCGGTCAATCAGGTCGTGGTGCGGGTCGCCTCACGGACGCTACGGGAAGGAGACGGGATCGTCCTCGGGGTGATGGAGCCGGAACGCTGCGTGGAGCTGGTCTACGGCACGGCTGACATGCTGTACGAGGATGCCGATTACCTGGCGGTGAACAAGGAAGCGGGGCTCAATTCCCAGCGCACACCCTACCAGATGAAGGGGACCGTGGAGTACGCCGTCGACCGCTACCTGAAGAGCCTGGGGAGCAAGGAGCCGGCCCGGGTGATCCACCGCCTCGACCGGGGAACCTCCGGCGTGATGTTCTTCCCCAAGCAGAAGAAGGCCGCGACCCACATCTCGTATCTCCTCAAGCACGGCGGGGTGGAGAAGATCTACTGGGCCCTCGTTCCCGGCCGGCCGGGGGAGGATTCCTGGAGCGTGGACGTCCCCATCGCCAAGCTCAACAAGTTCCGCTACGGGGTGGCCCTCCCCGGCCGCAACGCGCGCACCGATTTCCGGGTGCTGGCAACCGGCCGGGGGGCGACCCTCGTTGAGGCGCGCCCGCTCACCGGCCGCACCCACCAGATTCGCGTCCATCTGACCCACTGCGGTCTCCCCATCATCGGCGACACCGCCTATGGAGGCATGCTCGCCCCCCGCATGATGCTCCACTGCCGCTCCATGGCCTTCCTGACCCGGGACGGCCGGCCGGTGGCTGCCATCGCCCCTCTGGACGAAGCCTTTGCCGGGGCCTGCGCCGACTGCGGCATCAGCGTGGAGTAACGCTTTTCTCCATACCATCGCTTCGATCTTCCCGCCCACCCTTTTCAGGCAAAGACAACGCCGACCAGCGTCAGGAATGCCAGCTGGCAGGCGGCGACCACCCAGCCGTTGCGCAGCATCGACTCCATGTCGTCCGATTCGGCGAAGCCGAGGGAACTCACCATGTTCGCCCCGGGAAAGACGAAGTTGTGCACCCTGGTGGCGACGACGAGCGCCAGGGACCAGGCGAGCATGGAAACGGCGTAGCGGGCAAGGAGGGGGTTGAACATCTCGTGGAGGAACTTCAACGTGGCCACGGTGGCCCCGCTCATGCCGAAGGCGCCGAGAAACCCGCCGGTGATGACGATGGCAGGCTTTCCCCCCACCTCCATGAGAGGCTTGAGCAGCGTGGCAAGGGCGGCAAAGCCGCCGGCCTGCTCCACGAAAACGATGAAGGGGTCGAGAAGGAGAAAGAGGAAGAAGAGGCCGACATTGGCCGCCATCCCCTTGACGATGAGCCGGAGAATGTCATCGAAGGCGAGACCGCCCGCTATTCCCGTAACCAGAGAGAGCCCCACCATGATGACGACGACGAAGGAGGTGGGAGCCCTGACGGCCATGCCGTACCCGACCGCCGCCAGGAATGAGCAGACAAAGATGGCGGTGGCCCGGCGCTGACGGGGAGTCGGGGTGAACGGTCCCCCGTCCTCCGTTTCCTCGTAGGAATGGGTCTCTTTCGTGCGCCGCTGGATCCGCTGGATCATGACCCAGGTGACGACGAGGGTGATGAGGGCGACGGGGCCGGAGACGAAGAGGAGCATGTCGCCGTAGGAGATTCCGGTGAGGCCGAGGAGGGTGATGACAGGGGGTGAAAAGGGACCGAGGATCAGGGCCTCCTCTCCCACTGCCTGGAAGATGACCCCCACCGTACTGCGGGAGAGCCCCAGCGTCGCGGCAACGGGGAGGACGATGGGGGCGATGACCGCATTCCCCCCCGCCATGGTGCCGAGAAGACCCACGATGACGAGGCAGGCGACCATGATCCCGAGCATCCCCTTCTTTTCCGTGTCCACGCCGATCCCGTGGATGATGCGGTGGACGATGGTGTGGGACACCCCGGTGGCGGAGAGGACCTCCCCCAGGCCACGTCCGAGCATGATGATGAGTCCCACCAGGGCCAGGAACGACCCCATGCCGTTGGCCAGCGCCGTACCGAAGGAAAGGAGCGACTGGTGGCTGAGGATCGCCCCGACCACGACGCAGATCGCCGTTGCCGGCAGGATGTCGACGCCGCGGAAAACGAGGACGACGTACATCACCAGCGGTGCCAGCCCCAGGAGCCCCCACCAGAGCGCGGGAGTCATTGCATTGGCCATGCGGAGCCACCTTCCTGAAGTGATTTAGTGCTCATTGCTTGCCAGCTCAAGAGTCAGTTCGCCGATGGCCGTCAGTAATTACGGGTATCTCCGGCGCAACACCCGGCCCGACCGGACGCCCGTGAGACTCCCCTGCGCGATCACCGGTTCTCCGGCCACGAAGAGGTAGACCATGCCGGTGGCGTACCGGTGAGGGTCGGCATACGTGGCGGGATCGCCCACCGCTGCAGGATCGAAGAGGACGAGGTCGGCAACGTACCCCGGCCGCACCTCTCCCCGGTCGGCAAACCCGAGGCGGCCGGCGGGGAGTCCGGTCATCTTGCGCACGGCGGCAGCCAGGGTGAGCAGGTTCTCGTCCCGCACGGCACGCCCGAGGACCCGGGGAAAGGTGCCGTAGGAGCGGGGGTGGGTCGCCTCGCCGGCGGCCTCCGCCGCGTCCAGGCCATGGCCGTCCGAACCGACCGCAACGTCCGGGTCGGAGAGGATGTCGCTAACATCTTCCGCTGTCATGGAGAAAAATATCGCCCCCACCGCCCCCTCCTCTTCCACGAGGAGCCGGATCACCGCCTCGGCGGGGGAACAGTTCCATAATCCGGCAATGGACGCCACGGTCTGCCCCGACAGGGACCGGTTGCGCCGCGAGCGGCAGCCGATGACCATGATCCCGTCCGCCCCCTCCCGCGCCGCCATTTCCCTCCCGATCTCCTCCAGGAGGACGGGCCGCAGCTCAAGGTCCCGCAGGCGCCCGACGAGCGATGAAGTCCTGCCTTCTTGGGCCCAGGGGGGAACCACCGCCGCCAGGGTCGTGGAAGAGGCGTTGTAGGGGTACTGGTCGGCGCCGATGTCGATGCCGGCTTTCCGCGCCGCCGAAATTATCGCCAGGGCCTCCGCGGCCCGCCCCGTCTTCCCCTTCCCCAGCGCCTTCAGGTGGGAGACCTGGACCCGGACCCCGCTCTCCCTGCCGATGGTTACTGCCTCGTCGATGGCCGCCAGGAGAGCCTTTCCCTCGTTGCGGATGTGGCTGGCATAGAGGGCGCCGGCAGCGGCGAGGGTGCGGGCCAGGGCCACCAGTTCCGAGGTGGCGGCATAGCTTCCCGGCGGATAGATGAGGCCGGTGGACATCCCCCACGCCCCCTGGCGGAGGGCATTTGCCAGGAAGTCCTGCATCCGGTCCAGCTCGACAGGGGACGGAGGCCGGTCATCCATCCCCATGGCGGCAATGCGAAGCGCCCCGTGACCAACAAGCGGCGCCACATTGATGGCGGGGCCGAGGCGGTCGAGCCGATCGGCATACTCGCTACAATCGTGCCAGGAGAAGCCGTCCGCCGGAAGGGCCATGTCGTGGAGCCGGAGATAATCGGCCAGTTCCCGCTCCCGCCCCTCCTCAACAGGGAAGGCGCCGATGCCGCAGTTGCCGGTCACCTCCACGGTGACACCCTGGAAGGCCTTGCTCTCGAGGCCGGGGTGGCGGAAGATGGTCAGGTCGCTGTGGCTGTGAATGTCGATGAAACCGGGGGCGAGCACCAGTCCGTCGGCATCTATGCAGTGCAGGGCCGGGCCGTCCACTCGCGCGCCGACCGCGACGATCCGGTCGGCCGTCACCGCCACGTCCTCCCGCCGGGGGGGAACACCGGAGCCATCCACCACCGTGGCGCCGCGGAAAAGATAGGAATACATGCGAACCTCGCGGGGGAGCGGCACACCTCCCCCTGTTTTTCGCCATACTACCCAATTCCCGTGGTGTTGGAAACGCTAAAATGAGGGAAAAGCCCTCTGCCCGTTACCTGCAGAACTTCCGACCGGCTTTGCTTGCGGGCACGTGGCTACCCGCCGAAGGCGAGCGCCCGCCACCAGGCGGCCAGCACCACCGTGACGCTGGCCAGGGCCAGGAGGAAGTTGGAGACCCGGCCGGGAAGGCCGTGTTTCCCCACCTGGTATTCCGCGATCAGGCCAAGGGTCATCCCGCAGGCAAGGCCGAAAAGGTGCGCCCCCAGGTCGGTGTTCTTCCCCTCGCTCCCTAGGAGGGCGAGAAGGGCAAGGGCCGCAGCGGCTGGGAGGAACCATTGCCCGTGCCGGTGCTGCCGGTGGCGCACCAGATTCGCAGCCGCCAGGATCCCGACCGCACCGAAGACGAGGGTCGAGGCGCCGACCGATCGGTGCTCCGGTCTCTGCACCCAGGCATTCACCATGTTGCCGAGGGCACCGGCCGACAGGAGGAGGCTCCAGGCGAGTCCCGACCCGAACTCCCGGCAGAGCGAGACGATGACGATGCCGCCGAATGCCAGGTTACCCAGGAGGTGGGCCCAGTCCGCATGGAGGGTGAGGGAGGTAAGAAGCCGCCACCACTGGCCGTTCCGAATGGCGCCGGCATCGGCACTGCCGGCCGCGGTCCAGTCGGGAAGGGAGTGCCCGAACAGGGGAGTGTCGAGGAGGGTGATATTGTGAAACGTGGCGAGCAGGAGAAGGGCCGCCAGGGTGGCCATGACATTCTCCACCGCCGGCGAGTCGGGGGGAGAAGGTGGCCAGTGGCGGTTTTCCTCCTCGAAGAGACGGAGCTCCCGTCGGGCCCGGGAGAGGTGCTGGTCCGGCACCAGCAGCCACATTCCTTCCTCGTCGGCACGGAGGAGGCAGGGGACGGAGCGGGCCTCCAGTACCAGCGCCCAGAGGTGTGCCCTTCCCTCGGAGAGAGGAGCGGCGGCATCGCTGTCCCCCAGGTCACCGGCAATGGCCCGCCATTCCTCGTCAGGTCCCGATTCTTGTTCGTATTCCCGTTCCATGCATCAACTATAATCACTGCCGCCAGCTTTTACCAGGTATTCTGCGGGAAAACGAAAATATATCTTTCCCGGCGATACGCCACGGGCTATAATTCCTCTATTCCCTGTCCACCACACCGGTACACCGAACAGGCCCATGGAACGGTCCTCTTTCATACAAGCCCACCTCCCCGCTGCCGGCGTCGCATCCGGCATACCCGTGACCCCGCCGGCTGGCTGCGTTTCCGTTTCTCCCGTTCACCTTCACGACGTCGCGAGAGGGAGCTTCCGACTGTTCCTGATCGGGTTGTCGCTGCTGGCGTGCGCCATCGGCTCATCACCAGCCGGGGCACGGGCGGAAACTCCCCCTTGCAAGGAAAAAAAAATTGCCCAGATCGATGACTATCTGCGCAAATGCAGCGCCGTCAAGGGGAGAGAGATCGACTTCGACAAAACCAAGCTCTGCCTGAAGAATGAAGGACTCCTCGCCCTGAAGGATTACCTCTCCCTCCGTTTCGCTGGGAAGCTGAAGATTCCCCTGAAGGACGTGGATATCAATCCTTCCTCCCGGGATGCGGATGGGACGACCATTCTCTGTTACGCCATTAGCGACGGCGATGTGGAACTGACGAAATTTCTTCTCGGCTCGCCGGCAGCCGATATCAACACCGCCACGTCCGAAGGGATCACTCCGCTGATGATGGCGTCGCGCGCCGGCGACCTCGACCTGGTTCGAAACCTCATCTCCCGCGGGGCCTCCATCAATGCCAAGGATGGCCAGGGGACAACGGCCGTTATGTATGCCGCCGCGCAGGGTAGTCGGGACGTTGTCACGGAGCTTCTCAAGAATTTCGCCGACGCGCGGGCCACGGACCGGAACGGCAGGTCGGCCCTCTTCTTCGCCGGTATCAACAACCGGGGAGAGATCGTCAAAATGCTGGAGGGGATTGCCAAGAGCGACATGGATTTTGCGGCCCTCGGTGTATTCTACTCCGTCAGCGGGAATCCGGCCCTCGCCCTGCAATGCCTTGACTCGGCACTTTCCCTCAATCCGCGCAACGAATTGGCCTGGTTCACCCGGGGAAGCATCCACCATAACGCCGGCAGTTACGAAAAGGCGATCGAGTCGTACCGCAGGGCAGTAAGCTTGGATGCCACCAAAGCGTACTTCTGGTACAACCTGGCCATCCTCTACCTGCAGACAGGCGATTACCGCAACGGCATCGAGACGATCAGCCGGGCTATCGCCCTCAAACCCGACAGCCCAGCATTCCGGTTTGCCGCAGCCAGGCTGCAGCTAGAACAGGGAGATGCCGCGGCCGCCGTTAAGAGCTTTGAAAAGACCCATACCCTCCAGCTGATTTCGCTCCAGTCCGACACGTCTGCCGAGAATTTCAACAGGGCCAGCTGGTACTCTCTGTTCGTCGGAGAATTCGACGAGGCGGAAGCATATGCGAAACGGGCACTCGCCGGCGATGAGCGGTTCACCCTCGCCTACTCGAATCTGGGTCACGCCCTCATGTGCCAAGTCAGACGTGAGGAAGCCTTGCATGCCTACCGAAAGTTCCTCCATGAAAACACCGACGCACATGCAGCAATTCTCCGCAACGACTTCCAGCTTCTCACGAAGCGCTATCCATTCACCAATTCCTTCTTTTCCTCGGTGGAACAGCAGCTGGGAATCGCGAAGCAGTGAAGTGCACTGCCGGCTCCCGGCAACAGGACGATTCCGGGTTTGATGCGAACAGAATAAAAGAGAGGGGCGGAAATCCTTCCGCCCCTCTCCCCGGACCACTCTGTCGCTGGCCACCGGTCAGGCTTCGTCCCCTACCGCGTCCAGTTCACCCGAACCAGTTCCTGGTCATGGCTCCACCGGTAATGGAGTTCTCCCTTGTGGGCCTTATAGATCTCACGTCCCAGTTTCTGGGCCAGTTTGTCCTCGGTCGTGGCAATGGTTACGGTATCCTTCTCCTGGCTGATTTCCATGATCCGGCCCAACGGGTTCTTGAGGCGGGATTTGGCTTCAACATGCTTGATGGCGTCGAGTATCTCGTTCTCATGGGCCACCAGGTATGCACCCTGCAAGGTCACGATCCCTGCAGGATTGCCGTCTTCCATCCTCCGGCAGGCAGGACAGATGATCTTGGTGAACCCGGTCTCTCCCTTCAGTTCTTTCATCTCGGCAGCATTGACGGTCCACCGCTTGTTCAGGTAGAACGCCCCGCATTTCCTGCAGAGAGCCGCCTCTTTGGTTCCTCCCTTCGGCAGATAGACGCTCGTGCTCCGGGCCGTCCTCTGTCCCTTTTCTTCCATGGCGATCTTGTGGGTCACCCGTGCCATTATCATCTCTCCTTTCAGCAGACGGATTACCTTCTGGTGAAAGTATACCACCAGTTTCCGCGACGTCACCCTGCAGAGGAATGTCGAAGGTGCTCCATCCTGTCAGGGGCACGGCGCCTCCACCTCACCGCTCCACGCCACAACCTGGTTTTTGCCCTGGCGTTTCGCCCGGTAGAGGGCCTTGTCCGCCGCATCCAGCAGGTGCCGCGCCTCCTCCGCATCCTGCGGATAGGTTGCGACGCCAATGCTGATGGTAAGTCTCCCTCCTTCCCGAATTTCCCGAAAGGGGAATGGATGGTCGGCAAACCCCCTGCGCAGTTTTTCCCCCACGAGCAACGCCAGTTCCTTGCCGGTCTCCGGCATGATGACGACGAATTCCTCACCTCCGTAGCGGGCGGCGATGTCCGAATTACGGATGCTGGTTTGAAGAATTCCGGCAACCTGCTTGAGCACCTCATCCCCCTGGAGATGTCCGTACCGGTCGTTGTATTCCTTGAAATCATCGATGTCGAGCAATGCCAGGGAACAGCAGTGTCCGTACCGGTGCGCCCTAGCCAGCTCGTGATCGAGGGACGACCTGAGCTGGCGGAGATTGAACAGGCCGGTCATGGGGTCGGTGGACGCCTCGGAGGCGGCAATCTCGTAACTCCTCTGGAGGAACTCGTAGTTGAGCTTCTGGGTGATCAGGCTCTTCATCTTCGCGAGGAGCTCATTCACGTCCATCGGCTTGGCAAAAAAACCGTCAGCCCCGGCCCGGGCGCACTTGATCCTGTCGATGGGGGTATCGCCCGCGGCGGCAATCACCACCGGCACGTACCGGGTATTGGCATGTGATTTCAGGCGGAGACAGACGTCGATGCCGTTCATCCCCCTGAGGGCCAGGTCGATGACGAAGAGATCGGCGGGGACACCGATCCCCTTGTTGAGCAGGTCAAGGCCGTCGGCCGCCGTGACCACTTCGTACCCCTGCTCCTTCAGGCAGTGGGCAAGCATCTGCACGAAGGCGGGATCGTTGTCGGCCACCATGATCCGCGGGGCAGCCACCTCGGCCGGAAGCGCCCCTTCCCGGGGAAGGATGAAGGTGAAGACGCTCCCCCTCCCCGGGCTGCTGTCGACCCAGATCCTCCCCCCATGAAGTTCCACGAAGCGTTTGACGAGGGCCAGGCCGATGCCGAGACTCCCGTTGCCGGGCAAGGGCCCTCCCCTCTCGAATCCGAGGAAAATCCGTTCCAGGTCTTCGTTCCCGATGCCGGGCCCCTGGTCGGCCACTGCCACCTCCAGGTAGCTCCGGGGCCCGTCGCCACTGATCATCACCTCGCGGGCGGTGATCAGAACCTGCGAACCCCGCGCCGAGAACTTCACGGCGTTGGTTACCAGTTCTTCGAGAATGAAGACGAACTTGCATTCGTCCGCAGTGAGGCACCCCGGCTCCCCCTCGCAGACGAAGGAAACCTTGATGCCACGTTTTGCGGCAGTGGAGGCAAGCTCGGCGACACACGGCTCGATAACTTCCTTCACCTGGAAACAATGGGGGAGAAACAGGGTCATGCCCACATCGGCCGTGCAGAGTTCGAGGATCCGGTCGACGATGGTGCGAAGTCCCGTCCCGCTCTCGGCGATGGCGTTGACGGCTTCGGACTGGTCATCGTTGAGCCTGCCGAGTACCCCTTCCCGCAACCGGTTGGCAATATCGATGATCCGGTTGAGGGGGGTGCGTAATTCCTTGGACATGTGGGCGAGAAATTCCCCCTTCACCTGGTTGGCAAGGAACAGCCGCTCGTTTACCCGCTCAAGCTCTGCGGTCCTTTCCCTCACGAGGCGATGAAGGAGCTGAATATGCCTTTTTCGTATCTCCGCGCGATTTTTCGTCATACGCCGCCGCTTTCAGGAGATGGGCCAGCGGGTGGTATGGGGATCGAATTCTTCGCCGCCATGCTCCCCTCCCCGTCCGCGGAGAACTACCCTGGCCGGTGCGCCGTCCCCCCCCTTGAGCTTCAGGGGGAGACAGATGAGCTCGTAGCTCCCAGCTGCCACCCCGTCCAGGTTCAGCCCCTCGACGATGACGACGCCGTTGCCCAAGAGGAGACGGTGAATTTCCCCGTTTCCCGAAAAGGCCTCCACCGACAGGTAGTCGATCCCTACCAGCCGTACCCCCTTCTCCACGAGATACTGCGCCCCGTCCGCCGTCAGACCGGCATACTCGTCGCTGAAGCCCGGCCGGTCCCACAGCAGGGAATTATCGGTGCGGATGAGGAGCCGCTGTTCTCCCCCGATGGGGAGACGTGCCAGTTCATGACGTCCGATCTCCTTCACCCCGCGGATATCCGCCACGAGGGCCTTGCCGATGAGGAGAGTGAGGGGGAGGTGGTCCACGGAGATGCCGTGGTCGTTGTAATGACGGGGAGCATCGAGGTGGGTGCCGCTGTGGCTCGCCATGACGATCCGGGTGACATTGGCGGAGTCACCCCGGGCAATCCGGGTGACCGGCGCCAGTTCCACCCGCGGGTCTCCCGGAAAGGTCGGCAGGTCGCCGGAAACCGGGACGGAAATATCGTAGATATTCATCGTCGCCTCCGTTCTGTCGTGGAAACGCCTTGCCTGGCGCTGCACGGCGGTCTTCCTGCCGGCACACGACGGCTATCGTGCCCTTTTTCAGTATACACGGTAGAAACGGAATTGCGACCGGAAGACGGGAGAAAGGGAGACGGGAGGAAGGTAGAACCGACGGGATCAGGGGCGAGCGGTTTCTTCCGTCAATGTGGCAAGTTCGTCGCCGGTAAAGCGGTATTCTTCCCGGCAGAATTCGCAGGTGACGGTGGTCCCCCCCTGTTGGGCGATGAGGTCGTCCAGTTCCTGCCGGCCGAGGGAGATGAGCACCCGTTCGATCCTCTCCCGCGTACAGGAGCAGGCAAAGGCGACGACTCTCTTCTCGATGACGGTGAAGGGTATCCCTTCGAATAGGAAATCGAGGAGCCCCTCCGGTGTCGACCCTCCCCGGAGTAACTCCGTAACCGGCGGCATCTCCCCGATCCGGGCCATCAACCGGTCGAGGAGAAGGTCGTCGTGGGGGGGCATGGTCTGGATGAGAAAGCCGCCGGCGGAGCTGACAACACCGTCCGGCTCCACAAAGACTCCCAGACCGACTGCCGACGGGATCTGCTCGGACTCCGTCAGGTACCAGGCCAGGTCCTCGGCGATCTCCCCCGTATACAGCGGAACTGTCCCCTGGTACGGATCTTTCAGCCCCAGATCCTTGGTCACGGTGAGAAGCCCGACCCGTCCCAGGACTCCCGCCACATCCAGCTTGCCGTCGGAGCGCACGGCATGCGCCTCCGGGTTGCCGACACGTCCCCGTACCCCACCGCTGGCATCGGCCTCCACTAGAATCTTTCCCAGGGGACCGTTTCCCTCGAACTTGAAGACAACCCGTTGGCCGGTCTTGAGAAGCGCCCCGAACAGCGCCCCCCCCGTGAGGGCACGCCCCAGGGCGGCTGCAGCAGCAGGATGGGTGCCATGACGACGGCTCGCTTCCGCTGCCGTTTCGGTGGTGATGCAGGCCAGTGCCCGGATATTGGCGTCTTTTGCCAGGATACGCACCAGATAGTCGCTCACAGCACCACCCCCAGGCGGCCGACAATCTCCCCTTCCCGGAACGCCAACTCCCGCAGGGTGAGGAAGTCGGTCAGCCGTCCTCTCCCCAGCCGCCACGACAGGATGGCATCAAGGCGCGGCACACGCGTCAGGTCGCAGACCACGAGCCCGTCGCGGAAGTCGAGGAACGGCACTTTATCCACCACCCGCCGGGTCACCCAGTCCAGGTCCAGCGGTCGGACCTCCTCCAGCCGCAGGTAGACCCGCTTCCCCAAGGCACCGAACTCCACGCCGTGGATGGCGAATCGGGCGGCAAAGGGGACCGCGAAGGGAAGAAGCCGCTTCTTCACCTCACCGGAAAGCTCGCCGAAGCCGTCCCGGAACCGGAGGGAGAGATTGCGCACCTCGTCGTCCCCGGCCCGGCTGATGAACTCACGATGGACGTACTCCTCGCTGATGCGGAATTCCCGGCGGACGAGGATATCCCTGAGCCGCTGATCACGGAACAGTTCCTGAAAAGCGGGATCCCGGAATGTATCGAACATGCCCATACCACTCCAAAAATCCGTTCAATGTTCAACGTTCCAAGTTCACGGTGCTGATTCATGCAAGTGAACGTCGAACATTGAACCTTGAACGGTTCCTACACCAGCCCCATGGTGAAATTGAACTCTGTAGTCCCGGCCAGCTCGCTCCCCCGGTAGAAGGCGTCGAGGACCCGCTGCCATTCCTCCCGGGGTTGCTGGCCGAGGTCCACGACAAAGGAGGAACATCCGAGCGACTGGAGTTTCCCCCGGAACCCGGTAAGGGAAAAGCGCTTCGTCGGCGTTACCACGGTGAGCCCGTCGCGGACGGTCACCTCGTATCCGTCCCCCCGGTCGGAAACCACCGGCGCATCGTTTTTCACTCCCCGGATGGCGATCTTGGAGGTGATGGCCGGTACGCCGCAGTAGACCATGACCCGCCGGGCAACCGGGACATCGGCCCGCAGCAGGTCGGTCATGTTGGCGGCATCGTCCTCGATGTACAGCGTGCAGGCGACGGCGCCCAGGTCCCGCCAGGCGAGGAGCGCCTGGGAATTGAGGGAGAAGAGGCGGTAGTCGGTGACGACCTGGAGAGAAACCGGCTTCGCCGGATCATTCTCCGCCTCCCGCAGCAGCGGGAAATGGCCGAGATTGGCCGCCTCGAAGCAGCGAAAGCCATGCCCGGCGATGACCCTCACCGCCTCTCGGTACCAGGGAAGATCGGCCTCGAAGATGATGAACGGCAGCCGCCAGAAGACATTTTCCTCCCGCCCCCGCAACTTCTTCGCGAAAAGCGGCAACTGGTGGATGTTGGCCCGCGACACCGGCAGGCTGACGGCATCGATCCCCTCCTGGTGGAGAAGGTGCCAGTCCCGGAGATGTTCGATCCGGACGGTCAGTTCGGACCGGCCTGACTGGCACTCTCTCCCTTTCACCAGCCCGGCCAGTGCCCGGCCGACCGCCAGACGGCGCCGCTCCCGCACTTCTCCCACGGACCGATCGGCCAATGCGCCGTAGAACTCCCGCCGCACCTCTTTCAGCCGGGTCGCCGGGATCAGTACCGCCGGGAAGCCGGGGGCGTGCAGGGAACGGAGTTCAAAGGGAGTGTCGCCGGTCCGGGAGAACTGGCCGCGGAAGACGGCCTTCATGTCCGCAGTCCGGGCTGCCTCCAGGGGGCCGAGGGGAAAGGAGCGGGAGAACCTGACCCCGGCCACGTCGGCTTCGATCAGCAAGGTCTCCTCCTCCAGGGCTATGGTCAGGTCGCAGGGGATCTTCCCCGGCTTCACCCCTTCGAGGCGCCTGGCACAGGCGCTCTCGCTCATGGTGAAGGCGGTTTCCGACGAGACCTTGAAGATCCCGTCCCCCACCTTGAAGGGAAAGGGAGAAACGATGCTGACCAGGGTCTTTTCTCCAGCCGACTTCACCGGCCGGTTGGCAACGAACAGCTCCTTCACGGTAAAGGCCCGTCCCGCCTCGTCGCTCTTCGGCTGGACCCGGACCCGGTCCCCTACGTGGAGGCGGTCGCGGGTCGTGAAACTGATCCGGTTCCCCGCGATTCGCGTAATCTCGCCGAGAAAGCGGCCCGTGGCCCCGCGCAGTGACGGAGTGGCGATGTCGGTGGGGGCGGAGGAGGCAAGAAACCCGCGGGTGGGAACGCGGCCGAAGGAGAGCTTGAGAAGCTCCTTGGCCCTGGCAACCGCTCCGTCTCTTTCCTCTTCCGGCGCATCGAGGGCCAGCCGGTAGGCACCCACCACGCTCGCCACGTACTCGGCCGACTTCATCCGTCCCTCGATTTTCAGGGAGGATACCCCGGCATCCGCCAGCCGGGGGAGCATGTCGATGCTGGAGAAATCATTGGTGGAGAAATAGTACCCCTCCTTCCCCCGGTAGCGGTACTGCCGCCGGCACGGCTGGGCGCACCGTCCCCGGTTGCCGCTGTGGCCGCCGAGAAAGGAGGAAAAGTAGCACTGCCCCGAAATGGAGAAGCAGAGCGCACCGTGGATGAAGCACTCGATGCCGATCCGGGCCTGCCGGACGATGGCGCCGATCTCGTCGATATGGAGCTCCCGCGCCAGCACCACCCGTTCAAACCCAAGCTCCTCCAACTGGCGGACGCCGACGGAATTGTGGATGGTCAGCTGGGTCGAGGCGTGGAGGGGTATCCCGGGAAAGTACTCCCGGCACAGGCGTGCCACCGCCAGGTCCTGAAGGATCACCCCGTCAACCCCCATCGACTCCAGGGCGGCGAGGATTTCCACGAGTCGGGGAAGCTCGTTCTCCTTGACGAGGGTGTTGAGGGTCACGTAGACCCGCCTGTCGAGGGAGTGGGCATAGGCGGTCATCCGTTCCATCTGGGAAAGGGTGAAGTTCTTCGCCTTGGCCCGGGCGGAGAAATCTTTGAGACCGGCGTAGACGGCATCCGCACCCTTTTCCATGGCGGCGAAAAAAGCCTCCAGGGAGCCGGCAGGGGCGAGGAGCTCGGGTGTGCGTCGTACTGGATTTTCTTGCATGGTTCCAGACTACCCGAAGCGCTGCGAAGCGTCAAGTTGATTGCTGGGGCGCCCAGGCCTTTGACTTCATCGGGAAGTATGCTTAACTTAAGAAAACCGCCTGGGTCACCTCCGTTCCTTCTCCCCCGGTAACCATCGCGGCAGTGGTGTATGCGGTTGCACCGCTGCCGCCAGATTGGCTGACATGAATCATTTACGCGACCATATCACCGCCCCCCTCAAGATCGCCGGCATCTATGCGTTGATCGCAGGACTCTGGATCCTCTTTTCCGACAAGCTCCTGGCCAGCCTCGTTACCGATCCCCGTCGCTTCACCCAACTGTCGATCGCCAAGGGATGGTTCTTTGTCATCGTCACGGCTGTCATGCTCAACCTCCTGATCCGGCATTACATGGCCGCTTTCCGGGAATCCGCCGTCAAGTACGGGATCGTCGCCGACAATACCTATGACTGGGAATTCTGGGTCAGTCCGCAGGGGGATTTTCTCTACATGTCGCCTTCCTGCAAAAGGGTCACCGGCCACGACGTCGCCGAGTTTATGGCCGACCCCGGCCTGTTGATGAGAATCACCCACCCCGATGACCGGCAGAGGCTCGTCGACCATCGTCCGCTGGAGTGCACGAGCAGGGAACCGGCCGAAATGGAATTCCGCATCGTCCGACCTAACGGCTCAATCCGCTGGATTCATCACATTTGCCAGTCTGCCTTCAACGATGCCGGCATCTTCCTCGGCACCCGGGGAAGCAATCGTGACATCACCGAGCGCAAAGAGACGGAGGCAGCACTCTACAAGAGTGAAGAGCGGTTTCGCAACCTGGTGGAGACCACGAGCGACTTCGTCTGGGAAGTTGATGGACAGGGGGTCTATACCTATGTCAGTCCCCAGGTGGGGCACATACTCGGCTACACGCAGGGGGAAATGCTGGGGAAAACCCCCTTCGACTTCATGCCTCCCGACGAGGCGGTGCGGGTCGGTGGGATATTCAGAGGGATTGTCGCCTGCCAGCGGCCGTTTTCGTGCCTGGAAAACACCAATATGGCAAAGACCGGCGAACTCGTGGTTCTGGAAACCAGCGGGAGTCCCTTTTTCGCGTCGAATGGCTCTCTTGCGGGATACCGGGGGATCGACCGGGATATCACCGGGCGCAAACAGGCGGATGAGGCCCTCAAGACCCAGTTCGAGGAGATTTCCACCATCTTCGATTCCCTCAACGCCGTGGTCTTCGTGTCCGAGATGGAAAACGACTCTCTTCTCTACCTGAACCGCTACGGCGCATCGCTCTTCAGCGGCGACTGGCATGGGAAGGGCTGTGCCGAGGTCCTCCGTCCGGCACAGCAGACCGGCCGGTCGTTCTGCGACGACGAATGTCTCTCCCCCAACGGCAAACCGCAATCGTTGAGCGTGTGGGAATTTCAGAACAGCGTGACCGGCCGCTGGTACCAGTGCAACGAGCGGGCGATCAGGTGGCCCGACGGACGGATGGTGCGGCTGGAAATCGCGGTTGATATCTCCGAACAGAAAGAGATGGAACGCATGAAGGATGAGATGATCTCCGCGGTAAGCCACGAGATGCGCACGCCACTCACCGCCATGATGGGCTATTCGGAATTCATGCTGGAAACCCCCGTTGACGAGAAGCAGCGCAAGAGCTACCTCACTACCATCTACAAGGAAACAGCGCGGCTCAACGAACTGATCGGCAATTTTCTCGACCTGCAGCAGATCAAGGCCCGTCTCACCACCTACCGGTTCCGTCCCGTCGCTGTCGAACCCCTGCTCCGGGACGCCGCCGACCTCTTCACCGCCGACCACGACCGACACCGGCTTTCAATCGATATCCCTCGCGGACTCCCGCCGATCAAGGGGGACGAAGCCCGGCTCCACCAGGTGCTCACCAACCTCATTTCCAATGCCGTCAAATACTCCCCCCCCGGCAGCCTCGTCTCCCTCGGCGCCCGCTGCGACGGAGAAAACGTCACATTCTGGGTGCGGGACGAAGGGCAGGGAGTACCACTGGAGCTGCAGGAAAAAATATTCGAGCGTTTCTACCGCCTCGATAACACCGACCGCCGCCTGGTGGGAGGGACCGGCCTCGGGCTTGCCCTGGTTAAGGAAATCGTCACCGCCCATAAGGGGCAGGTCTGGGTGGAGAGCGCGCCGGGAACGGGAAGCACCTTCTTCGTCAGCCTCCCCGTTGCCGCCCCAAACGGGACTGCCCTGAACAACGAAACCTGCGATTACCCTCCCAGCAGCAGATAATCTGCATCCTCCGCCGTTACCCTCTCCCTTGGCAACTCGGGCAATTCCGGTAGGATCACCCGCCACTCCGCCCGTGACTCCCGTGCGAGTTCTGCCGGAATTCCCCGTTTCAGAGCGTGCCCTGCTCCGCAAATGACGACCATGCTCCGTTGCGGCTGACTCGCCAGAAAAAACGCGACATGTGTCGCCATCCCCCGGTTCCAGATGAGCTGGGCCTCACAGAAATGGAGAAACGACGCACCGCCCGCCGCATGGAAGGAGTACGCCTCCTTGATAAATGCCATGTACCGGCTGTCAACGTCACATGTTATGTCGGGGGGGAGCATCTTCCTTTCCGCGGGGGTCAGGGCGGCAAAACCCTGGCGGGCAACCTTTTCCGCCACGTCCCGTGGAATGTTGAGTCCGACGATGGGAATCCCCTGCCGGCGAGCGTAGAGCAGGATATCACGATAGAGGGGCCACGGCATCCGCCAGTTGCGGTAGTAGAGGTC
>Ga0335082_10000363_pt1 | contig 46101 bp, 46 predicted proteins | sample Lox_Sample_41_FD_206718 | JGI IMG/M metagenome (GOLD analysis project Ga0335082, IMG submission 206718) | Soil microbial communities from Loxahatchee National Wildlife Refuge, Florida, United States - Lox_Sample_4.1 | ecosystem: Environmental > Terrestrial > Soil > Wetlands | place: USA...
TCTTCAAGGCCAGAGCCTTGCGCGTTCCCTTCACGCGCACGAGGGCGGCGTCGCCACCCGGCCGCTCGACGGTGTTCGTCCCCACCATGTGGTCATACTGGGTCCAGATCCAGGACTTCTCGGCGACGTTGGGGCAGGTCAGGATCCGACGCAGGCAATCTCCATAGTCCGCGGGCTCGGCCTCGCCGGGCCACCGCGGCGCCGGCGGGACGGGCAGCGCCGCTCGAGGCCTGTCGTAGAGGGGCGCCTGGTCGGACAGCGGCGCCGCGGGCAGGTCGGCGACGATCTCTCCTTCGAAGAAGACCACGACCCGGCCGGAATTGGTCACGCGCCCGATCTCGACCGCGTCGAGCTCCCACTTTCGGAAGATGGCGAGGGCCTCCTTGAGACTGGATTTCCGGACGACCAGCAGCATCCGCTCCTGGGATTCCGAGAGCATGATCTCGTACGGCGTCATCCCCTCTTCGCGCACCGGCACCTTCGAAAGGTCGATCTCGACGCCGCTTCCCGCCCGTCCGGCCATTTCGAAGGAGGAGGAGGTCAGTCCTGCGGCGCCCATGTCCTGGATCCCGACGACGGCGTCGGTCGCAAAGAGCTCCAGGCAAGCCTCGAGCAACAGCTTCTCGGTGAAGGGATCCCCCACCTGGACGTTGGGACGCTTCTGCTGCTCCTGACCGCCGGCGAACTCCTCGGAGGCCATGGTGGCGCCATGAATCCCGTCCCGCCCGGTCTTCGATCCGACGTACACCACCGGATTGCCCGAGCCCTCGGCGCGGCCCCGAAAGATGCGGTCCTTGGGCAGCACACCGACGTTCATCACGTTGACGAGGATGTTCTCGTTGTACGCCGGGTGGAACGTCGTCTCGCCGCCGACGGTCGGAATGCCGATGCAGTTGCCGTAGCCGGCGATGCCGCGAACCACCCCGTCCACCAGATGCTTCATCCGCGGCGCCGAGAGGGAGCCGAAGCGCAGGGAGTTGAGCGAAGCGATCGGGCGGGCGCCCATCGTGAAGATGTCGCGCAGAATCCCGCCGACACCCGTGGCGGCCCCCTGGTAGGGCTCGATGAAGGACGGGTGGTTGTGCGACTCCATCTTGAAAGCCACGGCCAGCCCATCGCCGATGTCGACCACGCCTGCGTTTTCGCCCGGACCCTGGAGCACGCGCGGCCCCGAAGTCGGAAACGTCTTCAAGTGCACCCGGGAAGACTTGTAGGAGCAGTGCTCGCTCCACATGGCCGAGAAGATCCCGAGCTCGACGAAGTTCGGCTCTCGTCCCAGGATCTCGAGGATGCGCTGATACTCCGCGTCCGAAAGGTTGTGCTCCCGGACGAGCTCGGGAGTGATCGTCGTCATGGGAGGCCGGCGCGCCTCACCGGACGGCGAGGGCGGAGACGACCGACTCGAACATTTTGCGGCCGGCGTCGTTGCCGAGAACCGTCTCCGCGCAGCGGTCGGGATGAGGCATCAGACCCACCACGTTTCCCCCCCGGCTCGCGATTCCCGCGATCCCGTCGACCGCGCCGTTGGGGTTCGCCTCGTCGGTGACACGTCCCTCGGCATCGCAATAGCGGAACACGATGCGCCGCTCGCGGGAAAGCTCCGCGAGGACCTCGGGGGGCGCCGTGTAGTTGCCCTCCATGTGGCCGACCGGCATCTTGACGACCTCCCCCAGCTCGTAGAGACGGGTGAAAGGCGTCTCGACGCTCTCGACCTTGAGGAACACGTCGCGACAGACGTAGCGCAGACCCCGATTGACCCGCATTGCGCCGGGCAGCAGTCCCGCCTCGAGCAGCACCTGGAAGCCGTTGCAGATGCCGAGCACGAGACCCCCCTCCTCGGCAAAGCGGGCGACACTCTCCATGATCGGCGAGAAGCGGGCGAGCGCCCCGGCGCGCAGGTAATCGCCGTAGGCGAAGCCGCCCGGGAGAATGACGGCGTCGGCTCCCTTCAAGTCCGTGTCGTGATGCCAGACGTAGTCCGCTTCGCAGCCGAGCAGGTCCTTGACGACGTGGTAGCAGTCCTGATCGCAGTTGGAGCCAGGAAAGACGACGACGGCAAATCTCATGGCGAAATCACCCTCACGTCGAAACCCTCGATGACGGTGTTGGCGAGCAGCTCCTGAGCCATCTTGCGCGCCTCGGCCTCGGCGGCCTTGGCGTCCACGCCGTCGAGCTCCACGAAGAAGACCTTGCCGGCCCGCACGTCCCTGACCGCCCGGTGCCCCAGTCGCCCGAGCGCCGCGGCGATGGCCTTTCCCTGCGGGTCGAGCACGCCGTCCTTTGGATACACCCTCACCTCGACCCTCATGCGTCAAACGCCTCCAACCCGTTGACCTGATCGGCCGCTTCGAACGGAACCACCCATCCCGAGCGCTCGAGCGCTTCCGACAGCGCCGCCAGAGCGAGCGGCGGCGTGTTGTTGGTCCGCGACAGGTGTGTCGCCACCACGCGGCGCAGCCTCGGCCCGGCGGCGCGGCGCACGACTTCGGCCGACTGCCGGTTGGACAGATGCCCCCAGCCTCCGGAGATCCGCTGCTTCAGCGGCCAGGTGTAGGGGCCGTCGCGCAACATGTCCTCGTCGTGGTTGAACTCGAGGAGCAGCGTCGTCGCATCTCTCACGAAGTCCACGAAATCACGCTCCGCGCGCCCGAGGTCGGAGGCGACGACCAGCCTTGCATCGTCCCCCTCGAAGGCGTAGGCCACCGACTCGTTGGCGTCGTGCGGCGTGGCGAAAGGGAGAAAGCCGATTCCGCCGATCCGGCCGGCGCGACCCGGCTCGATCCGCACGAAGGGGGAGAACAGGTCTCCCTCGAGCCCGAGCGCCTCCGCCGTGCCGAGGGTCGAGAAGATCGGGCAGCCGAATCGCGTGGAGAAGGAGAGGGCTCCGGAGCAATGATCCTGATGCTCGTGCGTGATGAAGATCGCCGCAACCGACTCGCCAGCGAGGCCACGAGCCTTCAGGCGCCGCTCGATCTCGCGTGCCGAAAGCCCCGCGTCCACCAGCACCCGAGTCCCCCCGGCTTCGACGACGCACGCATTCCCGCCGGACCCGGACGCGAGAACGGTGACGCGCACGGCCGAAGATTAGCAGACCCTCTCGGCGCTGTCATGCCGTCAGCCTCCGCGGGCGACCCGGGGGGCGCAAGAGTGATCGCCTGACCGCCGTCACTTCTCGCCGGTGGAGCCGAACCCGCCGGTGTGGCGCGATGTCCCAGGCAGCTCCACGACGGGCGACAGATTCGCGCGCACGACCGGCGCGAAGATCAATTGCGCGATCCGGTCGCCCCGAGTGATCTCGACCGGCTCGGCGCCGATGTTGGCGAGGAGCACGCAGAGCTCCCCCCGATAGTCGCTGTCGATCGTGCCCGGAGCGTTCGGAAGGATCAGACCCTTACGCAGGGCGAGGCCGCTGCGCATCCGAACCTGTCCCTCGAACCCCTCCGGAATCGCGAGCGCAAGACCGGTCGGAACGAGGACCCGCTCCCCGGGCGCGATCGAGAGCGTCGCGGACACGGCGGCCCGCAGATCGCAGCCGGCAGCGCCCGGCGTCGCGTATTCCGGAAGCGGGAGCCCGGCGCCATGCGGCAGAACGCGGATGAGAACGCGCATCTCCAAGACCGCGCCTATTTACCACGGCGGCGGCGGACTCGGGTGGGTGGAGAACCTAGAGCGCGGAAGCGAGGTCGGGCGCCGAAAGCGGGGCCTTGCCGACATTGCCGACGATCGTCAGGGAAAGCACGTTACCGTCCAGCAGCCGCTCGGCTTCCTCGGCCACGTCCTCCGCCGTCACCGCCTCGACCCGGGCGATCATCTCCTCGGCCGGCAGGGCCCTTCCGAAGTAGAACTCCTGCCGCGCGTGCATCGACATCCGCGACACGGTCGACTCCAACGCCAGGATGAGGCTGCCCTTCAGATTCTCCTTGGCCCACGCAAGCTCCCGGGAGCGAACGCCCTGCCGCTTGAGCTTCTTCAGTTCTCGCAACGTCACGTCGAGCACCCTTTCGAGGTTTCGCGGAGCGCAAGCGGCGGTGACCGTCTCGTAGCCTCCCAGCCGATAGGAGTTGAGCGACGACGCCACGGAGTACGCGAGCCCCCGCTTCTCGCGCACCTCCTGGAAGAGGCGCGAGGACATGCCGCCGCCGAGAACGATGTCGAGCAGGCTCGCCGCGAAGCGCCTCTCCGAGGCCTGGGACGGGCCGGCGACGCCCAGGCACACGTGGGCCTGCTCGAGCCCACGCCGGGACCGAACCTCGACGTGCTGGTGCGGGCGCGGAGGGCCGGCGACCCGGCGCGGAGAGGGGCCGCGCGAGGGGCGGCGGCGGAAGAGCTTTTCGATCGCGCCCACGACCTCATCGGCCCGCACGTGTCCCGCCACCGAGAAGATGAGGCTGCCCGGCCGGTACCGATCGCGGTGGTATCGGTAGAGATCCGTCACCCCGATCGATCGGACCGTCTCCGCCGTTCCCAGAATCGGCTCCCCCAACGGGTGCGCCCTCCAGAAGGACCGCACGAACATCTCGTGCACCAGGTCCTCCGGGTTGTCATTGGCTTCGCCGATCTCCTCCAGAATGACGCCACGCTCGACCTCGATGTCGTCCGACTCGAAGGCGGGCGCCAGGACGACGTCGGAGAGCAGGTCGAGCGCGTCGTCGAAACGCGAGTCGAGGGTATGCGCATAGAACCCCGTGTATTCCTTCGTCGTGAACGCATCCACGTCTCCGCCCAAACGATCGATCTCGCGCGCGATCGTGACGGTCGAGCGCCGCCGGGTGCGCTTGAAGAGCACATGCTCGAGAAAGTGGGAAATTCCCCGCCGCTCCCCGGGCTCGTCGAAGGAACCGGCACCGACGAAGATCCCCAGGGCGAAGGAGCGCACGTCGCGCATCTCGTCGACCAAGACAGTGACACCGTTTTCCAGGACGGATTTCTGGACCATTTGGGCTCCGGCAGGCTTTTTGATTCTACGCCTTTGGCGATGCAGGCAACGTCTTCGCTGCAGCCAAATAAGCCGTTATGCCCGAGCTACTTAGTTAGGCTGCTGGCGAACCGGCGGAGGCGGGTTCCGATATCCACCCGGCGGGGCTTGCCGTTGATCATCCGCGTCCCCGGCAATGAAACCCCACTCGTCGTAGTACTTGTGCCCCCTCCACTCCCGCAGCGCCTGTTCGTGAACGTTCGAGCGCACCCCGGCGATCGGGCCGGCCGGCGCCTCGGGGTTCCCAAAGACCCCCGGCGTCGGCGTCGGGCGAGGCGGCGGCAAACCAGTGCCGGGAGTTGGCTGCCCGCCCGGGACCGGGTTGAAGGGAATCGAGTCCGGAGTGCCCGCGATCAACAGGTGCCAGTCGCTGCAACGGCACATCGGGTCCTTCCAGAGCTTGCGGATCGTGCGCGGCCGGCTCTCGTACATCTCCTTGAGTGTGTTGGGATAGCGGCCGTAGCGCCGTTGAAACAAGGCGATCGCGCGCGCGTACTGCCTTCCCCGGAAGATCAGCTCTTCCTCGCGGTCGCGCTTCATCACCGTCGCGATGACCGGACCGACCGCGGCGAGCAGAATCGTCAGGACGGCGATCCCGATGACGAGGGCGACCAGGGTATATCCCGCGCGGGCAGAAGCCGAACGAGGCACTACCATTCCTTGTAGAGCGTCCCGTCCAGGCCCTTCGCTTCCGAACCGCTGTGCACGTCGATGATGCCGGGAGTCGTGGGCTCCGCGGCGGCCTGCTCATCCGGAGCGAGTTCCTCCATCGTCAACACCCAGGTTGTGGACGACTTGGTCATCGGGTCGACCGGAATCTTTCGGAGGTAGCCGTCCGAAACCAGCGCCTGGAGGTCCGCCGGGAAGGCGCCCTTGTCGCCGTGGTACTGGTCGATGACGCTGCGAAGCGTGAACAGGTCCTCGCGCAGCGTCGCTTCTCGAGCGCGCTGCGGCGAGTCGCGGAGCGCCGGCACCGCGATCGCCGCCAGGATTCCGATGATCGTCATCACGACGAGCAGTTCGAGAAGCGTGAAGCCTCGATCGCCGCGGAGGCCGGCGCGGCCTTCCCTTGCCTCGCCTTCCGCGTCGGTTTCCCGAAGGCTCATCTCACCAATCCTTGTAGTAGGTTCCGTCGGTCGCTCGTCCGGCCGACAGGGAATAGACGTCGTAGACGTTCTGCCCGCCCCAGGAGGTCGATTCCGGCTCGTCCTGATAGGAGCGCAGACCCCACTCGGCCTTCTTCGACATCGGATCGATCGGAATCCTCCGAAGAAACTTCTGCTTCTTGTTCAACTGGCCGATCAGGTCGACCCCGTCGACCAGCGTCTGAAGATCGGCGGGGTAGCCCTCCGATCCGATCTGAACCTGAACCAATCCGGCATCGGCGTATTGCTTGTACTTGTCGATCGCGTCTCGCATCATGCGCAGGTCGTAGCGCAGCTCCATCTCGTTCTGCCGCTTCATCGAATACTTGGCAACGGGGATCGCCATCGCGGTCAGGATCGCGATCATCGAGCAGACGACGGCCAGCTCGACCACCGTGAAGCCCCGAGAGCGCGCGCCGGTCGGCCGAGGGCTCACTTGACTTCCACGGTCGCCGCCGCGGTGCTCCCCGGAGCCTGATCGAAGGACAGCGTGGATCGGCCCGCCGCGAGCGCCTGGATCGAGATCCGCGCGATCGCTCGCGTGCCGGTGAGCGCCGTTCCTCCGGGAAGATCCAGGACGACCCGTCCCGGCTCGATTCGCGTGTCGGCCACGCCTTCGTCGAGAATCGGCTGAACGCGGACCACGGAAAGGACTGCCGGATCGAACCGGATCGAGAGCGCCGAGGGAGGCAGGAAGTCCCCGGTCACCCTCACCGAAATGGTGGCGGCCTGTCCCCTCTGGAGGGTCATGAGCGGCGGATCCAGGTCGAAGGCCGGAGCCGCCGAGGAGGAGGAGGCGTCCGGCGTCGATGCGCTCGCGCTCTGAGACGAGATGCCCTGCGGCTGATTCGGGTTGGGCTGGGGCTGCGGCTTGAACGGGTCGCTCGGCGGCATCCCGGGCACCAGGTTCTGCGGCTGCGGCGCCACGGGCTGCGCGGGCTGCGTCTGCGGCGGCGGCGAGCGGCGCTGCGGCTCGAACGGCCCCGGCCCGGCCGGCGACTCGACGCGCGGCGCGCCCTGGTAGGAGATGTTCTGATCCGTCCCGACGTAGACCGGCGTGACGTCCTCCTCGGTGATGTCCGGGATCCGGATGATGTGGGGCGTGAGTGTCAAGACGAGGTCCGTGACCTGGTCCTGCCGGTTCGTGTTCGTCAGCAGGCGGCCCAGGATCGGCAGGTCGCTCAGGAACGGGATCTGGTTGTCGGTGCGCTGGCGATCCCGCCGGAAGAGGCCGGCGAGCAGATTCGTCTCGCCGTCCTTCAGTCGGATGTTGGACGTGATCGTTCGGGTTCCGATGATCGGGAGCGGCGAGCTGTTCTGGACCGGAACGAGCCCCGTGATCTGCGACACCTCGACCGTCAGCTTCAGGGTGATCTCGCGGTTGTGGTGCACGCGGGGCTCGACCTCGATCTTGATGCCGACGTCCTGGTACTGGAAGGATGTGACCGGCACGATGGCGCCTCCAACCGTCGTCCCGGTGTTGAAGGTGGTCACGGGAATCGGAGTCTTGTCGCCAATGATGAGCTGCGCCTTCTGCCCCTCGGAGATTCGCAGCTGCGGCTTGGCCAGAAGCTCCGTGTTCGCGTTGTTCTTGATGAAGTTGTAGGTGAGCGTCGGAAGAGTGAAGCCGAAGGAATAGATCGAAAGACGTGTCAGCTGGTCCCAGGTGAATTGTCCCGTCAGGTTTCCGCTCGGCACGGTTCCGCCGAGGTTGGTCGTACCTCCGGGAGCGGGCGCGTTGGCCGTGATGGAGTAAGGGGTGAGGATCGGCCCGAGGTCGAGCAAGGTCTTGGTGTTGATCTGCAGGAGCTCGACGTCCACGACGACCTCGGAGAGCTGCTTGTCATTTTGCTCGACGATCCGCTCGGCGATCGACACCTTGTCGGCCGTGTCCCGAAGCGTGATCGAGTTCTCCGCCTTGTTGATCGAGATTCGGGTCGTTTGGAGCAGCGCGCGCAGGGCGTTGGCGACCTCGGTGACGTCGCCGTTGGACAGGAAGAACGTGCGGATGACCAGGTCCTCGTAAGTCTTTCGATTCTGCGGCGTGTCCGCGGCGATCAACATCGTCTTCTCGTCGATCACCTTGTAGAAGTGATTCTCCTGCCGCAGCAGCGTCTCGAGCGCCGACTGGAAGGAGAGGTTGGTGAGGATGATCGAGACGTTGTCGTCCTTCAGAGCCGGATCGAAGATGACGTTGATGCCGGCCGCCGCCGCCAGGGCCTGGTAGATCTGCTTGATCGGCTTGGGCTGCGGGAAATTCAGGCTGATCGGCTTGTCGCTCGCCGGCTCGAGCATTGGCGCCCGCGCCCGGGCTCCGCGAAGCTTCTTCTTCAGGGCCTCGACCTTGGTGTCCGCATTGCGCTCGGAGGCCGCCTTCACTGCCTCTTCCCGCGCCTTGCGCAGCTCCGTGTCCGCGTAGTCGTTGGTGGGATCGAGCAGCACGGCCTGCTCGAGCTCGACGACGGCGAGGTCCGGGTTGCCCGACGAGCGGTATAGCTTTCCCTTCTCGAAGTGGATCTGGGAGGCCTTCAGCTTTGCATGGGCCAGCGCCAGCTGGTACTCCGGGTTCTTCGGGTCGAGTTGAACGGCCTTCTCCAGCTTCTGCAGCGCCGCATCCCAGCGCTGCGCCGCCTCGTCGTCTCGAGCCTGCTGATAGTTCCGGTAGGCGGTGCAGCCGATCGAGCCGACGAGGAGAGATAGCCCGAAAAGAATTTGAATCCGCTTCATTGCTCGTTGCCCTTTCCGCTGGCAAAGATCCCGGCCTCGATGTCGGTCGAGGACCGAGGAGGATTTCCCGTCATTGCTCGATCCCCATCCGGCGAGACGCGCTCGTCGGGAAACCGACGAAGCCCACGTCGATCGACTCGTAGCCCACCTTGCGCAGGATGAACCGGTCGAAGACGACGTCTCCCGAGCGCGCATTGACGATCCGGTCCCCGGCGATCAGGACGGCGATCGGCCGGTCGCGCGGCCCGAAGCTGCCGGCGAACTTGAACGGGATTGCCGGCGGCGCGGGGGTCGGTGTGGGCGGAGGCGGCGGCAGCGGACCGACGAAGCGCGGCTCTCCCGGTGCGGGCGGAGGCGGCGGGGCAGGGGTCGGAGTGGGAGGCGGACGGCGCGTCGGCTCGCGCGTGTCGAAGAGATCCCGCGAGGTCTCGCCGGGGGCGGGACCGGAACGCGGGCGCAGGTCCTCGGGAGACAACAGAGGCACCGCGTCGGCCGAAACGGCAGCTTGCCGTCCGCCGGCCGGGCGCGACCCCGTGGAACGCGCCGCCGCGGAGCCCCGCGTCTCCCCCGAGGGAGCCTTCGGCCCCGACGAGGTCCAGCGCACCACCGCGAGAACGAGCAGGACGGCCAGGGAGCCCAGCAGGATCGCCTCGCGGCGAGAGCCGATGCGGCCGCCCTTCACGAGCGGCTCCTCGGGGGCGCCGAAATCGTCCCCGCCTCCGACGCGCGCCCGGGACGCTCGCCCTGCTCGTCGGTAAAGTACGTCGCGATCCGCATCCGGACTTGAACGGAACCCGGCACCTCGGCATCGCGGGCGAGCGCGATGTCCCGTACGACAATCCAGCGCGCGCCCGTCTCGAAGGCATCGAGCAGACGCTTCAACTTTTGATAGTCGGCGGCGAACCCGAAGGTCGCATCCATCTCGGAAAGCGGCAGTCCGGTCACGGGCTTGATCGAGTAGCCGATCTCGGCCGGAGCGATGCCCGCCGACTTCAGCGTCGAATGAATCTGCTCGACGAGCGACGCCAGCGTGGCGCGACGCGTGCCGATGCGACGGCCGTAAAACTCCTCGATCGCGGCGCTGACGCGCGAGAGCCGGTCGCGCTGCGCCTCGAGCCGCTCGGCTTCCCGCTCGGCGGCGGTCACCTCGGCGGCCAGCGCCGTCCGGCGGGCCTCGAGCGCGTCCTGACGCGTCTGGCCCGTGGCCCGGTACCAGAAGAAGAATCCGGCGTTCGCGCCGAAGAACAAGAGGGCAATCGCCACCCACGCGGCTCGCCGCCGCCACACCTCGCTCGCCCCGTTCACGGCTTCTCCTCGGGGAAGTAGCGCAGCCCGATCTGAAAGGAGTACCCCTCGGGCACGCCCCTCTCGGGGCTCGACTCCGAGCGCAGTTCGACGCCGCGGAAGGCGGGATCCTTCGCAAGCGCCTCGAGCGTGCGCACGACGCTGTCGGGACTGCGCCCGAGCATCGCCAGATCGACGGACACGGCTTCGGTGGAATCGAACCGAGGGGCCAGGCGCACGAGGCGCACGTCGGCGGGCAGAATTCGCTCGAGCCTCGAGAGCAGGGCCAACCACGAGAAACGGCGTTCCCGCACGATGGTCTGCAGCCCCGCGGATTGCTGCGCGAGCGCGGAGAGCCTGTACCCATCCATCGCCGCCTTCGCGCCGTCGCTCGCCTTTGCGGCGCGGACGCGGCGCCCCTCGAGCAAGGCAACCTGCGCTCGCGTGCCGCCGACTTGCCGTGAGAACCTCCAGTACAGGCGCAGGTTCGCGGCGCCGAACAGCAGGCCGAGAAACAGCGCGACCCCGATCACGGCGAGGACCGGGCGCTCGTCGCGGAACGGCCGGCGCGCGAAGTTCCAGCTTCCGCTCATCGCCCTAGTTGCGCCCCCAGACGGCGGCAAACGCCGAGAGCAGCTCGGGCCGGGCGGCGATCCTCTCGTCGAACCCCGCGTCGGCCCCGAAGATCCCCCCGGAGAGAGGAACCGGCGGCACCGGAAACACGGCCGTTTCGGCGAGGTCTCTTCCCCCGAGCTCGTCGTGGATGTAGACGGCCGCCAGACCCGGGCCCTGCAGCTTCTCCGTGTAGTAGGAGAGCGAGAGGCGAAGCTCCTGCTCGTGCTCTTCCGCCTGCTCCTCGGCGGGCCGCTGTCGGAAGAAGAGCGGCGCCCCGCCCCGAGCGATCACGAGGCAGAAGGCGTCCGGCGTGCGATGCAGCAAGCCGTAGTCGCCCCGTGAGCGCGCCGAAAGCGCCGGCGCCATCCCTTCGAACAAGACCAGACTTGCCGGCGCGAGCACCCCCACGCGGACTCCCAGGCTCTCGAATCCTTCCTCGATCGAACGGAGCGACTCGACCGGCGCGGCCGCGACGAGCAGACGGCGCCCTTGCGCCTCCCCTCCATCGTGGGGCATCTCGCGGAAGGTCGCGGCGAGCTCCGAGGTCACGCCCGGCAACAGTTTCTTGAGCTTCCAGAGAACCATTTCCCGGACGGCCTCCCGTGTGGCCGGAAGGGAATCGAAATCAATCGACAGAATCCGGGCCCAGGAGTCGGGGAAGACCACCGAGGCGCGCGAGAGCCGGCCCTCCGTCAGACGCCTCGCTGCCGTAACGGCCTCCGAGAGCGCCTCCCGCGTGAACAGAGGGGTCCCCGTGGGGGAGCTCCCGAGCGCGTTGGCGGGGTAGGCAAAACTGCGGGCCTCGGCAAACCCGACGGGCTCCTCGCGGCGAACCCGCGCGTACGTCACGCCATCGGCCAGGAGGCAAAAAACGTGCGGCGGGACGACGGGCCGCAGCAGCGGGATTTTCACCGCCGCCCTCTCTCGTGCGTCTCCTTCGGGCTCGGGACTCGCCTAGTCGACAAAGGTCACCTTGTTGATCTCCTTGAGCGTCGTCCAGCCCTCGAAGACCTTGGCCAAGGCGGCGTCGCGCAGGAAAGCCATGCCCTCTTCCTTGGCGGCCTTTTTGATGTCCGCCGCCGGGCGCCGCTCGAGGATCAATCCGCGGATCCGGTCGGAAAGGTCCAGCAGCTCCGCAATCGCCATGCGGCCGTGGAATCCCGTGCCGTCGCATTCGAGGCACCCCTTGCCTTCGTAGAAGGTCTTCCCCTTCGCGGTCTCGGGATCCAACCCGGCCTCGAACAGCATTTCGGGGGTCACGACCGCCTTCTCCCGGCAATGGGCGCAGATCTTCCGGACGAGGCGTTGGGCCAAGACGCAGTTCAGCGCCGAGACGAAGTTGTAGAGCTCGACCTTCATGTTGAGGAACCGTCCGAGCACGTCGACGACGTTGTTGGCGTGAACGGTCGTGAAAACGAGATGGCCGGTCAGCGCGGATTGCACGGCGATCTGGGCCGTCTCTTCGTCGCGGATCTCGCCGACCATGATCTTGTCGGGGTCGTGGCGAAGGATGGACCGCAACCCGCGCGCGAAGGTCAGCCCCTTCTTCTCGTTGACGGGAATCTGCGTGATGCCCCGAAGCTGATACTCGACCGGATCCTCGATCGTGACGATCTTGTCCTCGACGCTCTGGATCTCCGAGAGGCAGGCGTAGAGCGTCGTCGTCTTGCCGGAGCCCGTCGGACCGGTCACGAGCACCATCCCGTACGGCTCGCGGATGAACTTGCGCAGCTTCTTCTTCGTCTCCGGGTCGAACCCCAGCACTTCGAGGTTCAGGCTCTTGAACTCGGCGTTGGCCGACTCCTTGTCCAGGATCCGGATGACGGCGTCCTCGCCGTGCACCGTCGGCATGATCGAGACGCGAAAGTCAATCGTCCGGCCGCGCACGCGAAGCTTGAAACGCCCGTCCTGCGGAATGCGCTTCTCGGCGATGTCGAGCTCCGACATGACCTTGATCCGCGAGATGATCGTGCCGTGGTGCCGCTTGTCGATGGGATCCATCGCTTGATAGAGCACGCCGTCGATCCGGTACTTGATCAGGACGACGTTTTCCTGCGTCTCGATGTGGATGTCGGAGGCCCGGCGTTGGATCGCGTTGAAGACGATCGAATCGACCAGCTTGATGATGGGCGACGCGTCCTGTGTGATGCTGTCGATCGTGAGGGTCTCTTCGCCCTCCTCGTCCTCGGAGACGAGCTGCATCCGGAAGTCTTCGGTCGCCTGGTCGAGCACTCGCTGCGACGACTCGCTCTTTTGCAGGATGTCGGAGATCGCCGCGCGGCTGCCAACCTTGAGCTTCAAGGGAAGCCCCGTCAGCAGCTCCAGCTCGTCCAGCTTCACGACGTCCGCCGGATCGGCGCAGATGATCGTCAAGGACTTGTCCGTGCGCTTTTCCGGGATGAACGCATACCGGAGCATCCACTCGACCGGGATCGAACGGAAGAGATCGGGATCGACGCGGAAGGAAGCGACGTCCACGTAGGACAGCCCCAGCCGCTCGGCCAGCGTCTGCGCCTGCGCCTCCCCCTCCCCCGCGGAAGCCAGCGCGCTGCCGTTCAAGGCGCTCTTGATCGTTGCCATAGATGCTACCCCTTCACCTGCGACATGAGACGGAAGATCGGCAGGTACACCGAGAGGAGGATCGTCACGATGACGCCTCCCATGACGACCAGAATCACGGGCTCGACGAAGGAGATGACGCGGGCAAGCAGAGTCTCGATCTCCTCGTCGTAGAAGTCGGAGACCGACGAGAGCATCTCCTCGAGCGCTCCGGAGGTCTCTCCGACCTTGACCATCTCGATCGTGAGGTTTGTGAAGAGCCCCGTTCCCTCGAGCGATTTCCAGAGCTCCCCTCCCTCCCGAACCCGCGGCACGACGTCGCGCACCCGTCGGGACAGGAACCGGTTCCCGATCGCGTCGGCCGCGTTCTCGAGCGCCGGCACGAGCGGCGTGCCGCCCCCGAGCAGGGTCGCCAGGCTGCGCGTGAATTGCGTGATGCCGGAGCGGCGAAAAATGCCGCCGATCACGGGAATCTTCAGGAGCAGCTTGTCTCCCCACTCCCCGCCGGCCGTGGTCTTGAGCCACCGGGAGGCGAAAAACACGAGGGCGATCAGCCCTCCGAGGATCCAGACGATCTGGTCGCGCAAGAAGGAAGCGGCCCGGATGACGATCACCGTCAAGAGCGGCAGCTCGCCGCCAAACTCGCCGAAGAAATCCTGGAACTTGGGAATCACGACGGTCATCAGGATCGTGATCAGCACGATCGAGAGAAGGATCAGGATGGCCGGATAGACCAGGGTGGAGAGGACCTTGCGCGACAGGGCCATCACCGTCTTCTGATACTTCAGATAGCGGCGCAGCACGCTCTCGATCTCGCCCGACTTCTCCCCCGCCTTCAACGAAGTCCAATAGAGCCTCGGAAAGAGGTCTCCCTGCTCCGCGAATGCCTCCGAGATCGAGGCCCCGGCGTTGACCCGATCGCGCACATCCTGGAGCACCCGCCGCAACACGGGGCTCTCCTGGCGCTCGAGCAGGATCTCGAAGGAATGCACGACCGGCAATCCCGCCTTGAGCAAGGCGATCATTTCCTGGTTGAAGATCAGGAACTCCGACATCTTGATGCGGCCCCGCCGGCCGGAGCGGCCTCCCCCCAGGGCCAGGCCTCGCCGACGGATCTCGAAGACGTGTCCGCCCCGCCGCTCGACCTCGGCCCGTGCGGCACCGGCGTCTTGCGCGAGCACCCCTTCCTCGCCGATCGAGCCGTCGGGCCAACCCGCCTTGACGGAGAACTGCGGACTCACTGTTGCCGCTTCTCCACGGTCTTCGATCCGGCGGCGCCACTGCCGGCCTCCGCACGCGGCAGGGCCTGGGCGAGCAGGACCAGGATGAGCGCGGTCTTGGACTGCTCCTCCCGCGACGCGCCGACGACGAGGGTCTGATTGAGCACGACCGGCATCGACGCGCGGTAGAGCGGCGTGAGCAGAAACGGGCCAACGCTCCCCTTGTGCACTCGCGAGAGCGAGAATGGCGTCAGCAGCAGGTCGTCCCCGCCGCTCGTCGGGGCGATCGAAAAAGAGAGCGCGTACTCGCCTCCGAGGCGGCACTCGACGCGCCCCCCTTCGACCCCCCGCAGGACGGCCGAGTCGATGAGCGAGTAGTCGTTGAACTGGAAGAGGGACTTCAGCTTCGCTCCCAATCCTCCGATCTCCCGCGCAATGGATCCGGCCGGCACGTCGGCCCGCGCGCGAATGAGCTTGATCGCGAACGTGAAGCCGCGCGGCGGGACGTCGAAGTCGGCGAGCAGTTTGGCGACCTTCTTGAGGTTCTCTTCCCGGTCCGTGACGGTTATCGCGTTCAACCGTTGGGTCAGCGTCACCGAAGCGGCGTCGGACAGTTGGGAACGAATCAAGAGAGCAGCCTCCTCGACCCGCCGATAGTTCAACTTGAACACCTTGATGGACAGCTCCTCGGCCCCGGCCGAGAAGGTCGGGAGCAGCAGGGCCAATGCGGCCGCAACGAAGACTCCTCTCTTCATACGATGGGAAACCCTCGCCTCCGCCCGACGGAACCCGCCGAACGTCGCCGGATCTCGCCTCAAAGATCCGTCAGACCGCGGGCGCCGCCCCAGGGACTTCCCCGCATCCTGCTAGATGTCGAGCGACCCGTCCACGATCCAGACCACGCGCGGTTCTCCCGCGCCGGGATTGAAGTCGTAGACCGTCGCTCCGCCACCCGCTTCCGCCGGACCCGAGGGTCCCGCCGCGGCGGAGAGTCTCGCGGCAGCCGCCGACGGCCCCGCAATCGGGGCAGGCGACGGCGCCTTCGGAGGATTCGGACCGAACGGCAGCGCCAGCGTGAGCAGCAGTACGGCAGCGGCCGCGGCAAGCCGCGCGCTCCGGCGAGAGGCTCGACCGCCGGTTGCACGGCCGGAAGGCCGCTCGATACGCCGTTCGGCCTGCCGCAGCGCCATCCCGGCGCGGACCGAGGCCACGACCGTCGCGACATCCTCGGTGGAGACGCCCTCGGAGGGCAGCGCCGAGAAGAGAAGGACCGGGTCGGCGGCCGCGGCTTCAGCGCGGCACGCTGCGCAGTCCGCCAGGTGCTCGCGCACCGCTCGGCGCTCCTCCCGCGGCAGCGCCTCGCGCCCGTAGTCCGGGAGCCGGCCCCGAATCCGCTCGCAGGTCGCGCTCACCGCTCTCGCCTCGGGCGAAACAGCCCCGGATGGAGCCTCTGAATCTCGCGGCGTAGGATGCGCCGGGCGTTGAAGAGGTGATTGCGCACCGTCGACTCGCCGCACCGGAGGATTTCCGCGATCTCCCGGGTGTCGCAATCCTCCATCTCGCGCAGCACGAAGGCCGCCTTCTGTTTGCCCGAGAGCCGCTCCGAGACGCGCTCGAAGAGCCGGGCGAGCTCCCCGTCCTCGGCGGCTCGCGTCGTCTGGAACCCGGAGGCCTCTTCGCGCTGGCGCACCAGGTGGAGCGTGGCCCCGTGCGCTCGTTCGCGCGAGCGGGCGCTTCGAAGAAAGTCGATCGAAAGGTTCGTCGTGATCCGGTACAGCCAGGTATTGAACGAGTAGGCCTCGTCGTAGTGCTCGAGCCGCTCCCAAATGCGCAGAAACGCCATCTGCGCGACGTCGCGGGCATCCTCGAGGTTGCCGACGATGCGCCGGGCGATGGAGATCACGGCCGGCGTCTTTCGAGCGACGAGCGCCTCGAAGGCGAGCGTATCGCCCGCGCGAGCCCACGACACGAGTTGCCGGTCCGATGCCTCCGCGGCCTCGCGCTTTCGCCGCTCCTGGCTATAGACGAGCTCCATCGGCTCTTTATACGGAACCGGGACATCCGGCGTTGAGGGCTTCTCGTCCGACATAAACCATTGAATTGTAAGGCCCAAGGCCAGAAGTGGGAAGGAGAAAGTTTTGGTCCCGTGTCCGAGGCGACGCCGGCAGCGCAATCCTCGTCGCGGCTTCACGGCCGCCTCCTCTCCTGGCGCGCTGCCGGCGAGCAATCCGGCCCGCTCCGTCATAATCCGAGAGTGTGGCTCTATCGGCTGCTCTCGGCCGCTGGACTGATCTTCTACTCGCCTTACGCGCTGGCGCGCGCCCTCCTGGGACGGCGCCGATTGGGCGACGTGCGGGGCCGCTTCGGATGGACAAGGTATCCGGACCTCGGCGGCGGGATCTGGGTTCACGCCGTTTCGGTCGGAGAGGTGGGCGTCGCTCGCAACGTGATCTCCGCTTTGGCGCGGCGGGCGCCCGCGCAGAAGGTCGGTCTCTCGGTGACCACGGAGGCCGGGCGGCAGCTCGCGGAGACGATCGCCGGCGATGCGCTTCCCATCTTCGCGTTCCCCTTCGACCTCGCGGGCCCGGTCGAGAAGGCGCTCGCGTCGGTCCGCCCTGGGCTCATCTTGCTGACCGAGACGGAGATCTGGCCCCTGTTTCTCGAGCGCGCGGCGGCGCACGCGATCCCGGTGGCGTTGATCAACGGCCGCATCTCGCTCCGCTCCTTTCGGAGGTATCGGCTCATCGCCCGCTGGCTGGCGGAACGTTTTTCCCACATGGCCCTCTTCGCCATGCAGAGCCCGGCCGACGCCGAAAGGATTGTCGCCCTCGGAGCTCCGGCAAGCCGCGTCCATGTCACCGGGAATCTCAAGTACGACACTCCCGAAGCCCCTCCCTTCTCCGATGCCGACCGCTTGCGCCGGGCGGCCGCGGGCCGCCCGATCCTCGTGGCCGCATCGACGGCGGAAGGCGAGGAAGAGACCGTGCTCCAGGCCTGGCAGAGCTTGAGCCCGCGCCCGCTGCTGGCGCTTGCCCCCCGGCGGCCTGAGCGATTCGATTCCGTCGCCGCTCTGGTCGAAAGGGCGGGCTTTTCGGTGCTTCGCCGCTCCTCTGCCTCGAATCCCGAATCCCCCATCCCGCATCCCGCGTCCCGGACACCCGGCCCCGACACGGTCTACCTCCTCGATTCGATCGGAGAACTCTCCTCTCTCTATCGGGAGGCGCGCGCCGCGTTCATCGGCGGAAGTCTGGTGCCGCGCGGCGGTCAAAATCCCATCGAAGCCTGGTCGGCCGGCGTTCCGGCTCTCGCCGGGCCACACACCGAAAACTTCCGCCAAGTCATGGCGGACGGCGAACGTCACGGGTTTCTCCGACGCGTCTCCGACGCGGCGTCTCTGGCGCAAGAGCTCGCACCGCTCCTCTCTGCGGCGGGCGGCATGTCGGCATCGGGAGAGCGGGCGCGCCGCTTCGTGGCCGAGAATCGGGGCGCCGCCGAGCGCACGGTCGAGCTGCTGCTCCCCTTGCTGGCGCCACGGGCCGAGCGCCGGGCCGTGCCATGATCCTCGACCCCGTGTCGCGGATCTACGGCTCCCTGCTCGAGCGTCGGGCGCGCTTCTACGCATCGGGAAGGATCCCTTCACATCGGCTTCCGCACCCGACCGTGTCGGTCGGCAACATCACTTTCGGAGGGACGGGCAAGACGCCTCTGGTCGAATGGCTGGCACGGCGCTTCCGCTTCGAGGGACGGCGGCCGGCGATTCTCTCGCGCGGATACCGCCGCCGCTCTCGAGGTGTCGTCGTCGTCTCGGAAGGCAACGGACCCCTCGTCGATCCGGATCGGGGGGGAGACGAGCCGGTCGAGCTGGCGAGGCGCCTGCCCGGCGTGCTGGTCGTCGTCGGCGAAAGCCGTGTGGATGCGGCGCTCGCCGCGGACCGGCTCGGCGCCGACCTCTACCTCTTAGACGACGGCTATCAGCACCTCTCCGTGCGACGCGACGCGAACCTGCTGCTGCTCGACGGGCGCGACCCGTTCGGCGGCGGGCACCTCCCCCCCCGAGGACGGTTACGGGAGCCGCTCTCGGCGCTCGCCCGAGCCGACGCCTTCGTCTTGACGCGAATCGACCGGGCGGAGCCGCCGGCGGACGTCAAACGCACGCTCGCGGCGGCCGGTCCCAAGACGCCGATCTTCTCCGCAAGGATCCGCGCGACGGGCGTGCGCGACGAGAACGGAGCGCCCGTGCCGACCGACGCCCTGGCCGAACGGCGCATTCTGGCCGTCTGTGGAATCGCCAACCCCGGGAATTTCGCCTCGAGCCTCGCGGAGCTCGAACTGACGCCCGAGGAGACGCTCGTCTTCCGCGACCATCAGCGGTATGCCGAGAGCGAGCTCGATCGGATCCGACGCGCCGCCGAATCGAATGGCTGCTCTTGGGTCGTGACGACCGAAAAGGACGCGGTCAAGCTTTGGGAACGTCTGCCGCTTCCGGTGGTCGCGGTGCGGCTGTCCGTGGAGTTCGTCGAGCCGAGCTTCTTCCCCTTCGTGGCGTCGCGCGTGACTCCCGCCGGCGCCGGCCAAGAAACCGGATGAGGACTTCCCCGTCGGCCATCTTCGACGACGGCGCGGTGCGCCAGGCTCGCCGCCGCCGAAGACACCGCCCGCGCTGGTGGCATGGCTTGGAGCACGGGCTCTTTCGCATCGTGACGGGCGCCCTCTCCCTTCTGCCCGAGAACGTGGTGTCCTGGCTCGGGCGCGGCACCGCGCGCCTGCTGATTCGGCTGTCCGGACGGCGTCGCCGGATTCTCCACGACAACCTGGCGCGCGCCTTTCCCGAGAAGGACCGCGAGGAGCTGCGGCGGATCGCGCGCGAGTCGGTCGAGACACTGGGCGCCGCCTTCGTCGAGTTCCTGGAGGTCACGCGCTGGAGCCGAGAAGACCTGCAGGCGCGCGTCTCCTACGAGGGAGTCGAGAACCTCGCGGCGGCGCGCGCTCGGGGAAAAGGGGTCATTCTGCTCTCGGCCCACTTCGGAAGCTGGGAGCTCGGAGCGCTCGCCGCCGGACTTCTCGGAGAGCCGATCGCCTCGGTCGTCCGCCCTCTCGACAACCCGCTGCTCGAGGAGGAGCTCGTCCGGCGGCGAAGGCGTTTCGGCAACGGCGTCATCGCCAAGAGGGATGCGCTGCGGGAGATGCTCCGCGCGATGCGACACAACGAAACCGTCGCCATCCTGCTCGATCAGAACGTCGCTCCCGGTGAGGCGACTTTCGTGCCTTTCTTCGGCCGGCCCGCCGCCACAACGACCTCGGTCGCCCTGCTGCAGCGCAAGACCGACGCTGCGGTCGTGCCCGTGTTCACCTGGCCCGAGGGCGGGGGCCGTTACCGCCTCGTCTTCGAGACTCCGATTCTCGCCGAAGAAGTCGCCTCCGGGGAAGGCGGCCGACCCGAGCAGGTCCGGCGCGCCACGGCCCGGTACGCCCAGGTCATCGAGGAGGCGATTCGCAAGAGGCCGGCGGCGTGGCTCTGGCTACACAACCGCTGGAAGACGAGACCCGAAGGAGAGGAAGGGATCTAAAAGGTTCGGGATGCGTCGGGCCGGAGCGGCTCGCCGTCAGCGCAGCAGCTCGGTGTTCCAGTACGCCAGGTCGAGAAAATTCCTCCAAGCGGGGTGAAACTTGTTTGCCCCGAAGTGCCCGACGGGATGCCAACGCGGCTTCTTGGGCTGCTGGACCAACTTCATGGAAGCTTCTTGGGGCGTTCGGTTCCCCTTGCGAACGTTGCAGGCGAGACAAGCGCAGACGACGTTCTCCCAGGAAGAATTTCCGCCGCGCGAGAGCGGAATCACGTGGTCGAGCGAGAGCTCCGCGGAAGGGAACTTGTGCCCGCAATACTGGCACCGGCTCCCGTCGCGCACGTAGATGTTGTGGCGGGAGAACTTCACCTCCTGCCGCGGGAGACGGTCGTAATCCTTGAGCGCCACCACCCGAGGAATGCGGATGGCCATCGACGGGGTCAGCACGACCTCGTCCTGCGGGCGGGGCGGGATATCGCACCAATTCTCGAACTCGTAAGTGGAGTAGTCCGGCAGCACGGCCCGGACGTGCCCCTTGTAAAAGAGCGAGAACGCCTTCCGAACGGAAGTGACCTGAACCGCCTGAAAAACGCGATTCAAAACGAGGACGTGAGAGTCGAGCATGCAGCTTCCCGGAAGCGCGGTCATTATAATCCGCCCGCATTGAAGACTCCTGGAATCGGAGGGTTGCCGTGACGCCCGAAGCGCAGCGCCAACGGCTCCTGGACCTCGTGGCTTCCTTTGCCGGCCGCCGCCTCCTCGTGGCCGGGGACTTCGTCCTCGACCGCTACGTCTTCGGCCACCCGAAGCGTGTCAGCCGGGAGGCCCCGGTTCTGATCCTGCGATTTTGGAAGGAGGAAAATCTGCCTGGAGGCGCCGGGAACACGGCCGCCAACGTCCGATCCCTCGGGGGGGTGCCCCTGGCCGTCGGCGCGATCGGAGCGGACGACGCCGGACGGGTCCTCCGCCGGGCGCTCGAGGAACGCGACATCTCGACGGAGGGCTTGCTCGAGGCGCCAGGCTACCCCACACCGACGAAGACGAGAATCCTCGGAGGCGGTCCCCACTCGATCAAGCAGCAGATCGTGCGTTATGACCGGGAAGGGAACCTTTCGCCCGACGCGGAGCTCGCCCGCTCGCTCTCCCGGAATCTCTCTTCGCGCGCGAGCGGAGCCGCCGGCGCGATCGTTTCCGATTACGGCTACGGGGCCGTCTCTCCGGCGTCCGTCGCGCCCCTGCGGGCGGCTCTCTCCCCGGGCGCTCCGATCCTGGTGGATTCGCGTCACGCGCTGCTCGCCTATCGCAACGTCGACGCCGTCACGCCCAACGAAGAGGAGCTCGAGGAGGGCGCCGGCTTCCCGATCGGCGACTCGGAGGAGGCGCTCTCCCGCGCCGGAAAGGCCATGGCGCAGGCGATCGGGTGCCGCACGGTCCTCGTGACGCGCGGCTCGAGGGGAATGGCCTTGTTCGACGGAGCCGGCGAGCCGGAACGCATTCCCGTGCACGGGACCGATCAGGTGGCCGACGTCACCGGAGCCGGAGACACGGTGCTCGCGGCCTTCTCGCTCGCGCTCGCCTCCGGAGCCACGCCGCGAGAGGCCGCGCGGCTCGCCAACTTCGCCGGGGGGATCGTGGTCATGAAGATGGGAACGGCGACCGTGACCCCGGAAGAACTTCAGGACGCCATCGCCGCGGACCGGACGATTCTCGTTCGTTAGACGGCGGGCGATGGCCTCCTCGAAGATCCTCTCCCACGCCCAGGCGCTCGAGGCAGCCGCGCGCCGCCGCGCGGCGGGCCACACGATCGTGTTCGCCAACGGCGCCTTCGATCTGCTGCACGTCGGGCACGCGCGTTACCTGCAAGCGGCCCGAGCCCTCGGCGACTGGCTTCTCGTCGGCGTGAACTCGGACCGCTCCGTCGCGGCGAGCAAGGGGCCGAACCGGCCGATCGTTCCCGAGGCCGAACGGGCGGAGCTCGTGGCCGCCCTGGAGGGCGTCGACGCCGTGATCCTGTTCGACGAGGACACGCCCGCGGCCCTCATCCGCCAGCTTGCGCCGGACGTGCACGCCAAAGGAACCGACTACTCGGCCGACACCGTTCCCGAGAGAGAAGTCGTCGCCTCCCACGGCGGCCGCACCGTCATCGTCGGGGACCCGAAGGACCACGCCACGACCGACGTGATCGAGAGAATCCGGAAAACGTCGAGACCGTGATCGGCCGCCCGCTCGAAATCCGTCCTCCGACTCCCGGCATCTCCCCTGGCCCGGGCCCGAGGTGGAACACCCTTTGACACCCGGCCCCGAGCGTCTTACGATGTTCCGACTCCCATGGTCGTCAAATTAGGGGATTTGCTTCTCAAGGCGAAGCTGATCACGCAGGATCAGCTCGAAGCCGCCCTGAAACTCCAGCGCGAAGAAGGGGGCAAGCTCGGCGAGGCGCTCGTTCGCGTCGGTGCCGCCTCGGAGAGCGACATCACGGAAACCCTTTCCCAGCAATTCGGTGTGCCCTCGATCGACCTGGCCAACTTCGCGATCGATCCGAACGTGATCAAGATCGTTCCGGGTGAAGTCGCGCGCAAGTACGGTGTGCTTCCGGTGAACAAAACCGGAGCGACACTCACCATCGCGATGGGAGACCCGACCAACGTCTTCGCGATGGACGACATCAAGTTCATGACCGGATACAACGTGGAACCGGTCGTCGCCTCGGAAGGCGCCCTGCGCAAGGCGATCGACAAGCACTACGGCACGCCCCGCTCGGTCGTCCTGAAGGAGAAGGCGAAGAGCGGCGGGACGTACGTTCCCGATGCGAACATCGAGGACGTGATGGCTTCCTCCTCGCTGACCATCGACGACATGGCCGGCGTGGGCCTGGGCGAACTCAACATGGATGAGATCACCGGGATCGAGACGGGTGCCGACGTCGACGTCCTCAAACAGGACGAGGGAGAGGAGATCGACCTCTCGGACCTGACCAAGTCGACGGAATCGGCCCCCATCATCAAGGTATCCAACCTCATCCTGATCGAGGCCTTGAAGGCGGGCGCCTCCGACATTCACGTCGAGCCCTACGAGAAGGAGTTCCGCGTCCGCTTCCGCATCGACGGCGTCCTGCACAACATCATGGCTCTGCCCATGCGGACACGCGACCCGCTCATCTCGCGCCTGAAGATCATGGCCAAGCTCGACATCTCCGAGAAGCGCCTGCCGCAGGACGGCCGCATCAAGATTCGCCTGCGTGTGGAGGAGCGCTCGCGCGACCTGGACCTGCGCGTCTCGACGGTCCCGACGCAGTTCGGCGAAAAGGTCGTCATGCGGCTGCTCGACAAGACCAAGCTGCAGCTCGACATGACGCAGCTCGGCTTCGAGCAGGAGGCCCTGCGCCGTTTCAAGGACGCGATCGACCGGCCCTACGGGATCGTGCTCGTGACCGGCCCGACGGGCTCCGGCAAGACGAACACGCTCTACTCCGCCATAGCCGCCTTGAACGACCCCTCGGTCAACATCATGACGGCCGAGGATCCCATCGAGTTCAACCTCGCCGGGATCAACCAGGTCCAGATGAAGGAACAGATCGGCCTGACTTTCGCGTCGGCCTTGCGCTCCTTCCTGAGGCAGGACCCGGACATCATCCTGGTGGGCGAGATCCGCGACTTCGAAACCGCGGAAATCGCCGTGAAAGCCGCCTTGACGGGACATCTTGTTCTCTCGACGCTGCATACCAACGACGCGCCCTCGACCATCAACCGGTTGATGAACATGGGCATCGAGCCATTTCTCGTTGCCACCTCGATCAACGCCATCTGCGCGCAGCGGCTAGTCCGCCGCATCTGCACCAACTGCGTGGAGGAAGTCGAGACCCCGCCGCAGATGCTCATCCAGGTGGGGTTCGCTCCCGACGAGGTCAAGGTCTTGAAGATCAAGCGGGGCCGCGGCTGCGAGAGGTGCAACAACGGCGGGTACAAGGGACGCATCGGCCTCTACGAGGCTCTTCAGTTCTCCGACGAGATCCGGGACATGATTCTTTCGGGAGCGAGCTCGATCGAACTGAAGCGCAAGGCGATCGAGGAGGGAATGGTCAGCCTTCGCATGGCCGGCCTCCAGAAAATCCGCGAAGGCGTCACGACGCTCGAAGAGGTGCTCCGAGAGACTGTCCTTTAGGGCAGGTGGTTCGGGATCGTCTCCCGATCGGCGACTTGCGCGCTTTCTGAACAGTTCCGCTTCCCTTTTTGCCGAACCGGGCCTAAACTACGGGGACACAAATTGTCATAACCCTGGGGGACGAATGGCCGGCGATACCACGCTCCATCAACTCTTGAAGCAGATGGTCGAAATGGGTGCCTCGGACTTGCACCTGACAACTCAATCTCCGCCGATGGTGCGTCTGGACGGGCGACTCCTCCCGCTTCCGTACCCTCCGCTGACGGTCGCCGAGACCAAGCAGCTCGCCTACTCGGTCTTGACCGACACCCAGAAGCATCGGTTCGAGGAGAATCTGGAGCTCGACCTCTCCTTCGGGGTCAAAGGTCTCGCCCGCTTTCGAGCCAACAACTTCATGCAGCGCGGCGCCGTCGGAGGCGTCTATCGGCAGATCCCGTACGAGATCCTCGGCTTCCGAGAGCTCGGACTGCCGGCCGTCGTCGAGAGCCTGTGTGAAAAGCCGCGCGGGCTGATCCTGGTAACCGGGCCGACGGGCTCGGGCAAGACGACGACGCTCGCCGCGATGGTCGACAAGATCAACCGCGAGAAGCAGCTCCACATCATCACGATTGAGGATCCGATCGAGTTCCTGCACACCCACAAGAAGTGCCTCGTCAACCAGCGGGAGCTTCACGCCGACACCCATTCCTTTCCCAACGCCTTGAAGTCGGTCCTGCGCGAAGACCCCGACGTCGTGCTGGTCGGTGAGATGCGCGATCTCGAGACGATCGAGTCGGCCCTGCGCATCGCCGAAACCGGCCACTTGACGCTGGCGACGCTGCACACCAACTCGGCCGTCTCCTCGATCAACCGCGTCATCGACGTCTTTCCCGCGCACCAGCAGACGCAGATCCGCACCCAGCTCTCCTTCGTGCTCGAGGGAATCCTTTGCCAGTCGCTGCTCGAACGGTCGAGCGGCAAGGGCCGGGCGATGGCCATGGAGATCATGGTTCCGAACTCCGCGATCCGAAATCTGATCCGCGAGGACAAGGTCCACCAGATCTACTCCATGATGCAGACGGGCCAGTCGAAGTTCGGCATGCAGACCTTCAATCAGTCGCTGGCGACGCTCTACCACAAGAAGCTGATCACCCTGGAGATGGCGCTCTCCCGTTCGTCCAATCCGGACGAGCTGCAGGACATCATCAGTCGGGGCGCCGGGGTCAACGTCACGACTTCTCCGACCACGCCCGCCGCCGCCGCCGCGGCGCGGAAGGCTTCCGGTTAACGGGGGAAACGCGCCATGCCCAACTACGCCTGGAAAGGCCGCAATCGCGCCGGACTCGTTCAGGAAGGGGTGCTCGCGGCCGACTCGAAAGACATCGCCCTGACGAGCCTGCGCCGCCAGAACATCGTCGTCACGGGCATCCGGGAACGCGGAAAAGAGATTTCGCTGACGAAGATGGCCCGCCGGGTCCCGCCCAAGGTCCTCGCGGTCTTCACGCGCCAGTTCTCGGTCATGATCGATGCCGGCCTGCCGCTGGTGCAGTGCCTCGAGATCCTGGCGAATCAGCAGGAGCACAAGAATTTCCAGAAGATCCTGCTCCAGGTGAGGCAGGACGTCGAGGCCGGATCCACTCTGGCCGACGCCATGCGCCGCCACCCCAAGGCCTTCGACAACCTCTACGTGAACATGGTCGCGGCGGGCGAAGCGGGCGGTATTCTCGACACGATCCTTCAGCGCCTCTCGGTCTACATCGAGAAGGCGGTCAAGCTGCGTTCCCAGGTCCGGGCGGCAATGATCTATCCCATCGCGGTCATCACCATCGCGGCCATCGTCGTCGCGGTCATCCTGCTGAAGGTCATCCCGACCTTCGCCGCCCTCTTCACGAGCCTCGGGGCGGAGTTGCCCCTTCCCACTCGCGTGGTCATTTACTGCTCGAACTTCCTCGCCCGCTACTGGTGGGCCTTCGTCCTGGCCATCGGCGCCGGCGTTTTCGCTTTCCAGCGCTACTACGCGACCTACCGGGGGCGGCGCGTCGTGGACGGGGCGCTCTTGAAGGCGCCGATCATCGGCATGATCCTGCGCAAGATCGCGGTGGCGCGGTTCTGCCGGACACTCGCCACCCTGACTTCCTCCGGTGTCCCGATCCTGGAGAGCCTCGACATCACGGCGCGCACGGCGGGAAACGCGATCGTCGAAGACGCCATCCTCGACGTGCGCAAGAGTGTGGAGGGCGGTAAGACGATCGTCGAGCCGCTCGTCGCCTCCGGGGTCTTCCCCAACATGGTCGTCCAGATGATCGGCGTCGGCGAGCAGACCGGCGCCTTGGACGCCATGCTCAACAAGATCGCCGACTTCTACGAGGACGAGGTGGACGTGGCCGTGCAGGGTCTGGTCAAGCTGCTCGAGCCGGTCATGATCTTCATCCTCGGTGTCATCATCGGCGGAATCGTCATCGCGATGTACCTGCCGATGTTCACGCTGATCAACAAGATCGGATAGACGCGTCGGGGCTCGAACGGATCGGCGCCGCGGGATGGGTCGCGGCGCCTTGTAGGTAGAGTGGAGAACTCCCTCAAACGCTCTATCGGCTGGCTGACGGGGGCGCGCATCGTCGTGCTCCTGCTGATCCTGCTCTCCGCGATCCTCGTTCAGGCGGGCTCGGGCGTCCAGTTCGAGCTCTCCTTCCTGTACCTCTTGAACGCCGCCGCCGTTCTCCTGGCGCTCTTCCATTGGACGCTCGGACGCCACCTGCCACCGATCCTCGAGGCCTACATCCAGCTGCTCGGCGATCTCTCCATCGTGACGGTGCTCGTCTACGGCTCGGGCGGCCCCGACTCCGTCTTCAACTTCCTCTATCTCGTCGTCATCGGCGCCTCGGCCTTTCTGCTGTACCGAACCGGCGCGGTCCTGGTCGCGTCGATCGCCGCGGTGCTCTACGGCTCGGTCGTGCAGCTGCTCGCCTACGGCGTCCTGCCCCCGCCGCCGCTGGCGCCCGTGTCGGACTGGAGCGGCCCCCGCGTGCGGTACAACCTCGCGATCACCGTGGCGGGCTTCTACGGGGTGGCCTTCATGGTCTCGTACCTCTCCGAGAAGTTGCGCTCGGCGCGCGACGAGCTCGCCGTCCGGCAAACGGCCCTTCAGCGCCTCCAGACTCTCTACGGCAACGTCATCGCGACGATGTCCTCCGGTCTCATGACGACCGACGGGCAGCAGCGCGTGACCTTCTTGAATCGCGCGGGCGGGCAGCTCCTCGGCGTGGACCCCGCGCAGGCTCCCGGGCGGCTCCTGCCGGAGCTCGGTTTCCGGTTCCCCGACGGCTGGGACCTGACTCGGGAACGCGCCCGCGGGCCGGAGACCTATCGCGACGAGATCGAGATCGCGCGCGGAGCGGAGCGTCGGGTGGTCGGCTACTCTCTTCGGCTGCTCAAGGACGACGAGGGCGACGAAGGCGCGCTCCTGCTGTTTCAAGACCTGACGGAATTGAAGAAGCTCGAGCGCGAGGCCCGCTTCCACTCGCAACTGGCCGCCGTCGGGGAGCTCGCCGCCGGGATCGCCCACGAGATCCGCAATCCCCTCGCCTCGATCTCCGGCTCTGTGCAGGTTCTCTCCAAGGAGTTGAACGTCGGTTCCGCCGAACGGCGCCTGATGGAGATCATCGTCTCGGAATCGAACCGCCTGTCGAAGATCCTCGAGGAATTCTTACGATTCGTCCGACCGCAGGAGCGCCGCGTGGCGCCATTCGATGTGGCAACGACGATCAGTGAGGTCATGGATCTCTTCCGATTGAGCGACGAGGTGTCCGACGCTCACCGCATCGAGGTGGACGTCGAGCCGCGATCCTCGATGCTCTCCGGCGATCGCGATCAGATCCGCCAGATCGTCTACAACGTCGCCAAGAACGCCGTCCACGCGATGTCGGCGGGCGGAACCCTGACCGTCCGCGGCCGTGAGGGACACGACTGGTATACGATCCGATTCTCCGACACGGGCCGAGGGATGAGCGAGGAGGAGCTGTCTCGTCTCTTCACGCCCTTCTCGACGGCATTCGACGGGGGTACGGGGCTCGGGATGGCCATCGTCCGGCGGATCGTGGAAGAACACGGCGGCGCGATCGACGCGGACTCGCGTCCCGGGGAGGGCACGACCGTCACCGTGTTGCTTCCCCGCGCCGTCCCCAAGCCCAGTAACGACCGCCGCGAGGTCCTGACAGGAGCCGCATGACCAAGCCGCGCCTATTGATCGTGGACGACGAGGCCAGCCTCCGGGACATGCTGGGCTTCGTCTTCCAGAAGGAAGGCTTCGAGGTGCGCCTCGCCTCGAACTTCACCGAGGGGCTGGCCGACGCGCTGCGCTCCTCGCCGGACGTCATCCTCTGCGACATCAAGATGCCGGACGGCAACGGCTTGGAGCTCTTGCGCAAGGTCAAGGAGGAGAACGCTCGGGTTCCCGTCATCATGATCACCGCGCACACGTCCACCGAAGACGCGGTGGAGGCGATGAAGGCCGGAGCCATCGACTACATCAAGAAGCCCTTCGACAACGACGAGCTCGTGCTGATCGTGCGGCGGGCGCTCGGGGAGAAGACCCTCGCGGAGGAGAACGTCTACCTCAAGCAGGAGCTCGCCGCGCGCTACACCTTTGCCAACATCATCGGCAAGGGCTCCCGCATGCAGGAGATCTTCCGCACGATCGAGCGGATCGGCCGGGTTTCCTCGACCGTCTTGATCACCGGCGAGAGTGGCACCGGCAAGGAGTTGATCGCCCGCGCGATCCACTTCACCTCGATCCGCAAGGACAAGAAGTTCGTGTCGATCAACTGCGGGGCCCTCCCGGAGACCTTGCTCGAGTCGGAACTCTTCGGACACGAGCGCGGAGCCTTCACCGGAGCGGTCAAGGAGAAGCGCGGACTCTTCGCGGAAGCGGACGGCGGAACGCTCTTCCTGGACGAGATCTCGGAGACTTCTCCGACGATGCAGGTCAAGCTCCTGCGCGCGATCCAAGAGAAACTGATCCGAAAGGTCGGCGGCAACGAGGAGCTGAGCGTCGACGTCCGAATCATCGCGGCCACGAACAAGGACTTGACCGAGCTGGTCGGCCAAGGGAAGTTTCGCGAGGACCTCTTCTACCGCATCAACGTCATCCCGATCGCCTTGCCGCCCCTGCGCGCGCGTACGGAGGACATCCCGCCCCTGACGCAGCACTTCATCGCCCAGGTCTGCAAGGAGCAGAAGATCCCGGAGAAGAAGATTTCGGCCGAGGCGATGCGTTTGATCGAGGCCTACCCCTGGCCCGGCAACGTCCGGGAGCTCGAAAATACCCTGGAGCGGACGGTGGCGCTCGAGCCCGGTCCCGTGATCAACGTCTCGAGCCTCCCCGAGGCGATCGCCTTGGGCGTCCGGACGCGCGTTCCGGACTTCGAAAGTCTGCCGGCCGAGGGCATCAACCTCGAGGCGTACCTCGAGGCCGTGGGAAAACGACTGATGCGCGAGGCCCTGGACCGGTGCGACGGCGTGCAGACCAAGGCCGCGGAGCTCTTGCGCATGTCCTTTCGCTCCTTCCGCTACTACGCCAAGAAGTACAACCTGGCGCGGAAGGAAGACCTCTACGAGGAGGGCGAGGCGCGGGAGGCCGAAGGAAATTGAGGGACCGGCGGGCACTCCTGTCGGTTCCGCTCCTCCTCGCCTGTGCCTGCGGCGCCGCTCCCCGATCCTCCCCCACTCCCGCTCCGAGCCCCGCCGCCGGGCCGCGGGTCGTGATGCCCTCCGGCGCCGTCTACTCGGTCGAGGTCGCCCGCACTCCCGAGGAGACTTCCCAGGGACTCATGTATCGCGAAAGCCTTCCTCCTCGCACGGGCATGATCTTCCTCTTCTCCGACTCGAGCCCCCACCACTTCTGGATGAAAAACACGATGATCCCGCTCGACATCATCTGGATGGACGGCGGCGGCAAGGTGCTCTTCGTCTCCGCGAACACCCCTCCCTGCCGCTCCGACCCTTGCCCGACCTACGGCCCCGATGCGGCCGCTCCCGTGGTCCTCGAGATCTCGGCTGGCGCGGCCGCGGCGGAAGGCGTCCGCGTCGGCTCGACGCTGAACCTCTCCGACATCCGCTAGCAAGCAGGCACGCAGGGTCAAGCAGGGTCAACCGTGCGTTCGTGCGCTTGGCGCCGCAAGCCAAGCGAAGCCAAGCAAGCCAAGCGGAAGCCAAGCGGGGTCAACGCTGAATCGATGCGCTCGCGAGACGTGCTTCAAGGGAAGCGACGAGGCGACGGGTCGAGTCGTTGTGGGTCAGCTCGGCTTCGAGGCGTCGAACCTTGCACGTTGGCGTGGATCGGCGGGTTGTCGAATAGCGAAGACGTGCGTGATGCCGAGAAACTTGCAGAGCCGGATCTTGTCCTCGAAGTCCCGGTGGCGCCGCTTGAGCGCATGCGAGTAGGAGCGGTGCATGTCTCCCGCAGGGATTCAGCGTTGACCCCTGGCCCCTGCTGCTCGGCCCTCGGCCTGGCCCCTGGCCCCTCTGGCCCCCTAAGGCTCGAAGAGGTAGAGGCCGTCCCCGGTCGTCCCGACGTAGATCTTTCCGCCCGGAGCCGCAGCCGCGTTGGCGAGCGCGAGGCCGGGACGCGGACTCGAGAGCGCCAGCCGCCGGTTCCCCTCCTCCCAAACGAGCTTGCCATCCACGTCCTGGAGCGAGCGGTAGGCCGACGTCGGCGTCGCCGCGTTCGCCTCGGCAAGAAACTTCCCTCCGGACAAAACCGCGCGCCGCCGCCCGGTCCACGCCCGCCCGTCCCAGCGGAAATCGGAGTCGGCGGTCTTCACCTCGAGCACCGGGGCTCCGTCCGCCCCGGCGAGAAGTTCCGCGGCGAGGAGCTCCGAGGGCGCGCCTGCGACCGGTGAAAACGACCGTCCTCCGTCTCCGACACGGAAGACGCCCGCGGAGGTCACCAGGATCGGGGAACGGAACGGGGCGCCGAAGATCGCCACCGGGGCCCCGGGTGGGGGCTCTGTCACCGCCGTCCAGCGCTCGCCGCCGTCTCGCGAGAGGCGCAGTCCCGACGCCGATGCCAGAGCGAGAACGGTCGCGCCCGCCGCGTCGCGAAATGCGGTCAAGGACGCCGCCTGCGGAAGCGAGTCCTCGGAGACGCGTCGCACCTTCGTCCCCTCAGCCACCCACACGCCGCTCTCCTCTCCGCCGTAGGCTCGGAAGAAGTAGATGCGCGAGGGGTCGCTCGGATCCGGCACGAGGTCGGCCACGCGGCCTTCCGCGAGCCCCGTCGCCGCTCGCTCGAGCGTCGCGCCGGCGTCATCCGAGACGAAGACGCCCTCCCCTTCGGTGCCGACATAGAGCCGACCCGTGCGCCCGTCCACGGCGAGGGCCGTGACGACGAGCGACTCTCGCGACACGCGCTCCCAGGACTTTCCCCCATCGGTAGACCGGTGGAGCCCCCCAACCGTCGCCGCATAAATCACGCCGGGCTTCGTCGGGTCGCGGTGCACCGCGTGGGAGCGCCGGTTGGTGAAGCCCTGTTGGAAGCGTGCCCACCGGTCCCCGCCGTCGACGCTGTGGTAGACCCAGCCGCAGGTCGATACCCAGATGTCGCGAGGGTCCTTCGCATCGAAGTCCCAAGCGTAGACCGTCGCGTCGAGAACCATCCCCTCCGCGATCCGAGCCCAGGTGGCTCCGCCGTCCTTCGTCCGGAAAGCCTGCCTCCAGGTCCCGGCGTAGAGCGTTTTCGGATCGGCCGGATCGAAAGCGAGCGACTCGACCTGGACCAGACCCTCGGTCTGCGTGCCCGAGGGTTGCCAGCTCTTTCCGCCGTCGCGCGAGACGCGAACCCCGTCGTCGCCTCCGATCGCGAGCAGCGGCGGCGATCCGGGCACGACGGCGAGGGCCCGCGTTGCCACCGATTTCTGCCAGCGCGCGAGCGTGACCCAGCTCTCCCCGCCGTCGTCCGTTACGGCGACCAATCCCCCGGCGAATTGACCGGCGAGCGTCGCCCAGAGGCGGCCTTGGGTCGTCGGGTCGGCCACGAGCGCCGTCACGACGTAGCCCGGAAAGGCGGGGCCCGAGTGCAGCGCCTTCCAGGTCGTGCCGCCGTCGGTCGAGCCGTAGAAGTTCCCGCGCGAAGTTCCCAGATAGACCTTTCCCCGCTCGAACGGGTCTACCGCGAAAGCGCGAACCTCCGCTCCCCAGAGGGGCAGCCGCCACCAACGCGCGGCCGTTCCCCGCCCGGGCAGCCCGAGGGCGAGCGCCAGGGCGCAAAACAGGGAGCGCGCGCGGCGGGCCCGTGTCCGGAGCGCGGCCGGCTTGTGCATGGAATGCCTATTTTAGCGTCCGGCGGGCCCCTCGAGCCCCTTCGGCTACACTTTCCCGGTGCCGCCGAAGATTCGCGTCGCCGTCTTTCCCGCGGCCGGCCTCGGAACTCGCTTTCTGCCCGCGACCAAGGCGCAGCCGAAGGAAATGCTTCCCTTAGTCGACCGCCCCCTCGTCCAGTACGTCGTCGAGGAGGCTCGGGCGGCGGGACTCGAGCGAATCGTGATCGTCACGGGCCGGGGAAAAAACGCCATCGAGGACCATTTCGACACTTCCTTCGAGCTCGAGAAGATGCTCGAGGAGAGGGGCAAGAGCGAGCTCCTGGAGCAGGTGCGCGCCGTCTCGGATCTGATCCCGGTGTCCTACGTGCGTCAGAAAACGGCCCTCGGGCTCGGACACGCGGTGCTGCAGGCAAAGGACCTGGTCGGGCCCGAGCCGTTCGCGGTGATGCTGGGCGACGACATCGTGGATGCGGAGGAGCCCTGTGTCGGCCAGATGCTGCGTCTCTACGAGCGCCGCGGAAACCCGGTCATCGCGCTCCAGGAGGTGCCGAAGGCGGAGACTCGCCAATACGGGATCGTGGCCGGACGCAAGGTCGAGGAGCGCGTCGTCGCGATCGAGGACATGGTCGAGAAGCCTCCTCCGGAGAGAGCGCCGTCGAATCTGGCGATCATCGGCCGGTATCTCCTGCCGGCCGAGATCTTCCAGATCCTGGAGGAAACTCGCTCCGATGTCGGAGGCGAGATCCAGCTCACGTCGGCATTGAAGACACTGCTCGCTCGGCGGCCGATCGACGGATATCTCTTCGAAGGCAAGCGCTACGACGCAGGGGACAAGCTCGGATTTCTCAAGGCAACCGTGGAGTTTGCGCTGAAGCGGAAGGACCTGGGAGGGCCCTTCCGAGAGTACCTGAGGGGTCTGAAGCTCGAGTAGCTCCCGTCGCGGGGACTAGTCTTTCGAGGTCTTCTTCTCCTTCTTCTCCACCTTCTCTACTTTCTCCGACTTCTCCGACTTCTCCGAGGACTCCGCCCTCGACTCGCCTTTCGGCGCGCCCTTTCCTTCCTTCTTGGCGCGAGCGTAGTCGGTCACGTACCAGCCAGTTCCCTTGAACTGGATCGCGGGAGCCGAGAAGGCCTTCCTCAGCTTTCCGCCGCAGCGCGGGCACACCTTGAGCGGCCTCTCGCCGATGCGCTGGATGACCTCGGTCTTCTCGCCGCACTTGCCGCAGACGTACTCGTAGATCGGCATCTCTTCGAACTCTCCGTCAGGACCCGAGGCTCCCGCCGCTGGTGTGGTAGCGGATTCGCTTCGCGCCCGGGGCCGCGCCCTTTCGAATCAAGCCGAGACAGAAGAAGGCATAGAGGATACGGGCATTCTCGGCGGCCGCGCCGGGGCCCTTGCTGCAGAGCGGCTGCAGAGCGGTCCGGCCGTCGACTCGCTCGTAGTAGGCCCGCTCCGCGGCCGAGAAGAGGGAGAGAAGCGCGCCCGGCGCCTGCTCGAGGACGGTCGTGGCGTGTCCGAGGCGTTGCACGAGGCGTCGCACGTCTTTGGCGCGCCGGATGCCCTCGAGAATCACCTCGGGGATCGAAAGGTCGATTCGAATGACCTCTCCGGATCGGCGCTCGCCGATGTCGAACACGACCTCTCCCGACTCCCAGTCGAATGCGCCCCACAGGATCTCGCGGATCTGGCCCGAGACCGCCTCTCTCAAGGCCGGCTCGTCGAGCACGCCCATCTCGAGCAGGATCTGCCCCAGGCGCAGCCCCTCGCGCACCCGGCGCGCGGCCTCGCGGCCCATCTCGGGTGTCAAGAGCCGGCGACGCAGCAGGTAGGGGCCCAGGCTCAATTCTCGCTCGTTGGTCGCGGCGAAGATGACGAGGCCGTTTTCCAGATAGATGAGCCGCTGTCGCCCGTCTCGGGACACGCGGACGACTCCGGGCACGCGGTACCGGTGGATCGTCGCAAGGATCTCCGCCAGGGGAGTCACGGCGAGGTCGCCCCGGTACTCGAATCTCTTCTCCATTGTTCGGCTGGAGAACTATGGTAACCCGGCGCGCGGATCGTCGGCAGAGAAATGCCGGATCTTGCCTGCTCGCCGTGGCTCGCCAGTCTCCCGACCCCCTTAGAATCCCCATGTGATCCCCGTCGCCGAAGCTCTCTCGTTGATCTCGAGACTCGCGCCTCTGGGCGCGGAATCGGTTCCGTTGTTGGAGGCCCAGGGACGAGTGCTCGCCCGCGAGATCCGGGCGGATTGCGATTGGCCGCCCTTCGAGACCTCCGCAATGGACGGCTACGCCGTTCTTCTCTCCGACGTGCCGAGGCCCGGCGTCTGGCTCGCCGAGCGCGCCTCCACCGTCGGCGCCGGGGACGCTCCGCCGGAGCCGATCGCGCCCGGGGAGGCGGTTCGGGTGATGACCGGCGCGCCGCTACCTCCCAACGCCACGGCCGTCGTTCCGGTCGAACAATGCCGACGCGAAGGGGGCCGCGTCCGACTCGAGACCGTCCCGACGGCCGGAGCGCACCTTCGCCGCCAGGGCGAGTCGATCGCGGCGGGCACCGTGCTTCTCTCGATCGGCCGCCGGCTGGCGGGAACGGATATCGCTCTGGCCGCGATGGCCGGCACCGACCCGGCTCCCGTGTTCCGCCGGCCGCGCATTACGATCGCCGCGACTGGAAACGAGATCGTTCCCGTCTCCGCGCGTCCGGCGCCAGGACAGCTTCGCGATTCGAACGGGCCGATGCTGGCGGCGCTCTGCCGGGAACGCGGCTGGCCGGCGAAGCTCGCCGGCCGTGTTGCCGACGAACCCGGCCGGGTCGAGCGCTTGTTTGCCGACGCCGGGCGCGAAGAGGACCTGTTGCTGACGAGCGGAGGCGTTTCCGCGGGCGACTTCGATTTGCTGCCACGGGCGGCCGAGAAGGCCGGTTTCGAGACCGTCTTCCACGGCGTCTCCATGCGCCCGGGCAAGCCCGTCGCCTTCGCCCGTCGAGGCGGAACGCTTTGGCTGGGACTGCCCGGCAATCCGGTCTCGGCGGCAGTCTGTTTCCAGCTCTTCGCCCGGGAGGTAGCCGGACGGCTCGAGGGTGACGCGCGCCCCGGCGCGCCCCTCATCACGGCGCGGCTCACGCGCGGCTTGAAGGCCGCCGGACCGCGCGAGATCTATCGAGACGCGCTCTGGGAGACCGCGGGCGGCGAGTGCCGAGTCGAGCCGCTGTCCTCCCTCGGAAGCCACGACCTCGGAGCCTTCGCAAAGGCAAACGCCCTGATTCGGATTCCTCCCGGCTCACCCGCCCTCGAAGCGGGAGCGATCGTCGAGTGTCTCGTGATTCGGGAGGGCGGTTGGCCGCCGGAGCCCGACCGCGCGACATGACGGCAGCGAGCACACGAAAGTCACACGAGGTTCTTCACCGAGAGGCGAAGACGTCCGATGGAATCACGATCGCGTATTCCTGGTGGCGGCGCCCCGCCCGCGAGCTTCTGATCCTGGCGCCAGGCTTCTGGCGAGTCCGCTTGGCTCGCGAGAACCTTTTCCTCGCAAACTTCTTCGTCCGGCGCGGCTATGACGTCGTGGCCCTCGACTTCCGCGGACACGGCGACAGCCAAGGGGCCTACACCTTCGGGACCTTCGAAGCGCACGACCTGAAGGCGGTCGTGGACAGCCTCGTGGGCGAAGGGATGCCTTACCGACGCTTTGCCCTGCTCGGCCTCTCGATGGGAGGCATGATCTCCGCCGACGCGCTCGCGAAATGGCCGGAGCTGCCCTGCCGGGCCCTGGTGATGGTCTCCTCGCCCGCCGATCTCCGCTCGCTGCGGCCCAAGCCCTGGAAGGCCGGCGCGATTCGCCAAGTGCGCCTGCGGCATGCCCTGCGGATGCCGCGCGTTTCGCGCCGTACGCGCATCGGCGCCACACCGCGGGGCCACGAGGCCATCGCCCAGCTCAACATGCCCAAGCTCATCGTGACCGCGGAAGGCGATTGGCTGGTCGACCCTTCGCACGGCCGGCTGCTGGCCAAGGCGGCCGCGCCGCCGGTCGACGACGTGCATCTGGACCTGCCAGGATCCCTCCACGCCGACGCGCTGGTCAAGTACGTGCCGCTGCGTCTCCTCCGCCTGCTCGACCGCTGGTTCATGCGCAACGCGCCGCCGTGAAAGGCAGGTGTGAGGGGCGAGGCGTGAGGGGTGAGGGAGCGAGAACTAGAAAGCCAGGGCTCCTTCGGGGGTGAAGAATTTGTCGTCGATCTTCGCCTGGCGGTAGTCGAGGTACTCCAGGCGTGTGACCGTCCCCGGCTGGTTGGCGAGGAGGTCGCGGATCTCCATTTCCGCGGCGATCGTCTTTCCCGACGACTGCCGGAACTTCGTGAAGGTGACTTCCTTCGCAAGCTTGCCCGAGGGAAGCGCGAAGAGCAGCCGGCAGGGAACTCGCTCCTTTTCGTCGAACCAGAGCACGACACGAGGATAGGGTGCGCGCTCTGATTTCGCGGTCAAGTCCACGATCCGGCAAGGCCTGCCGTGAATGTCTTCGACACCCGGCCGCACCGCCGCTTTGAAGTCCTGCGCAAACTGGACGCGGGCGACATCGCCCACCGAGGCGCCTCCGAGCAAACGCTGGTTCGGCGTGATCGGCAGCGCGCGGGAGGCGCCCGGAACGATCAGCCACATCTTCTCGCCGACGTTCAAGATCTTCCGGCCATCGTTCTTCCCGCCGCGAAACACGATCAGTCCGCGGTCCTCCCCCTTCGCGTAGATCTGGAAGTCGGCGCTGCCCGTGACCTGCCCATCGCTGATCTGGCTGGCGCGCGCCGTGATCACCGACTCGGAGAACGCGTTGCGCGCCCGGTCCACGTCCTGCAGCCACGACGCGACCCGATCCGGCGTCGGCGCCGCTGCGGCCCCGCCCACGAGCGCGAGCGCCGCCAGGATCCCTCGCCTTCGGCTAGACATGGGTCAGCGCCTCGACGATCGACACCCGGGACGCCCTCTTCGCCGGAAAGAACGACGCCAGGCTCATCGTCAGGATCATCGCGACCAGTCCCGCGGCATAGGCCAGAGGGTAGAAGCGCACGTTGATCGGCATTCCATGCGTGGCGCCCGGAGGGGGCGGCAGGATGATGCCCGAGGCGTTCAGCGCGACGCGAACGACCAGCGCGAAGATCGCCCCGGCGGCGCAGCCCGCGACGGCGATCGCCACCCCCTCCGCCAGAAACATCCAGAGGACACGCGAGGGCCTGGTTCCGAGGGCGCGCAGCGTCCCGATCTCGCGCGTGCGCTCGGTCACCGCCATCGTCATGACGATGGCCGCCGAGAGGATCACGATCACGACGAGCACGATACCGACGAACCCGAAGATGCCGATGTAGAGCAAGCGCACCTGACCGTAAAAGACGGCGAGCTCTTTCCAGTGGCGCACCGCGACCGAGTAGCCCGCCGCCCCGAGAGCGCGCTCGAGGCGCTCGGCCGTCCGCCTTTCATCGGCGCCCGGCTTCAAGAACACGACGAGCTTCGAAACCGTCTCCGAGGATTGCAGGAGGCGCGAGGCGAGTACCACGCCGATCGCCACGTATCGGTCGTTCAATTCCTTGATGCGCACGTCGGCGAGGCCGCGCACGACGGCATCCACCGCGTTCAGGGTCGCGTCGGGGGTGGTCGCGAGCAGGGTCACGCTGTCGCCCGGCTTGACTCCGAGCGCCGAGGCCATCCCGGTGCCGAGCACGACGCCGTCGCCGCCGTCGCCGGACAGATACGTCCCGGCGACGACGAGCTCGCCCGCAAACGTGGCCTTCGCCTCCGGCCCCGGGTCCACGCCGACTCCCAGGAAAGGCACCGACCGCGCCCCGTTGGTCGCGAGGCCAACGAAGTCGATCCGCGGAATGACGGCATCGACCCCCGGATCGCGCGCCGCGATCGCCCTCGCCCGCGCGGCATCGCGCAGGCCGAACTCGAGGGTCTTCTCCTCCGTTCGCGTGACGGCGAGCCGGTTCACGACCTGGAGCTGCCCGACGGTGCGAATGGTTCCTTCCTTCAGCGCGTCGAAGGTCTGCGCGATGAAGCCCCCCGCCAACGCAAACGCCGCGAAGCCGAAGGCGACGACCGCGCCCATCAGCAGCGTACGGCGGCGCTGGCGCCGCAGATTCCTCCAGGCGAGTGCGAAGACGCTCATCGCGCCTCGTCCGACTCGACCCGGCCGTCGTGAAGCGAGACGACACGCCGCGCCCGCGACACGACGCGCGGGTCATGCGTCGCGAAGAGAAACGCCACACCGCCGGACTCGCAGACCTCCCGCATCAAGTCCAAGATGCCTTCCGCCGTGTGCGAGTCGAGGTTCGCGGTCGGCTCGTCGGCGAAGACCACGTCCGGGCGGTTGGAGAGCGCGCGGGCGATGGCCACCCGCTGGCGCTGCCCACCGGACAGCAGATCGGGCCGCACACCGTACTTGCCGGACAGGCCGACGGCGTCGAGCAGCTCGCGCGACCTCTCGCGACGCTCCGGCGCTGGCACCCCGGAGAGAATCATGGGGTATGCCACGTTTTCCTCGGCGGAGAGCACCGCGATCAGGTTGAACGTCTGGAAGACGAAGCCGAAGTGGTCGCGACGCAGGTCGGAGCGGCCGTTCTCGGAGAGGTTGCCCGCATCGACACCACCGACCTCGACCTGACCCTGATCCGGCCGATCGAGCAGCCCCAGGAGATTCAAGAGCGTCGTCTTGCCCGAACCGCTCGGCCCCTGCAGCGCGACGAACTCGCCGCGCCGTATCGAAAGCGAGACACCCTGCACGGCGGGAACGACCGAGGTCCCCAGCCGGTAGAACCTCGAAGCGTCGACGGCGGCGACGAGGGGGGGCGCGGCGCTCCCCGCCGGGAGCCGGACCCCCGCCTCCTTTCCCCCCGCCCCGCCGCTCGGCATTCCCGCAGGCCCTCCCAAGGCGGCCGCAGTTTAGCCTGCCCTGCCCGAGATGGGCGGCCATGGCTCCAATGGAGAATCCCCCGCAGAACGCCCCGGGTATGATCCGCCGCGAGACGTCCGTGCAGTTTTCTCCCGAGCGCCCATGAGCGCGGAAACGGCTGTTGCGGCCACTCGAGGGATCGAGGTGCGGCGAGTCGTCCGGAAGCATCACGCTCTGGTGCGGCTCTCCCACTGGCTGAACGTCCCTCTTCTCTTCGGCCTGATCGTGAGCGGCCTCTCGATCTACTGGGCCTCCCCCGTGTTCGAGCACGCGCCCGATGCGGCTACCGGCAGCAGCGACTACCTGGCGGACATCGGCATCTGGGCCGTTCGGCACATTCCCGGACTGGCCGGCCCGAAGACGAACCCGAGCACCTGGATCTATGACCGTTTCGGCCTGGGCGCCTTTCAGCTGGCGCTGGCGCTTCGGCTCCACTGGCTCTTCGCCTACCTGTTCATGGCCAACGGCGCCCTCTATCTGCTCGGCCTGCTGCTCGGCGGAGGCTACAAGGCTCTCCTGCCCCGCGCCTCCGATCCGGCCGATGCCTTCTCGATGGCCCGCTACTACGCCGGCGTCGTCCCGGCAAAGCTCTTGAGGCGCTCCTGGCCACACCCGTCCTTCCGCTCGAAGTACAACGCCTTGCAGCGCGCCGCGTACTTCTCGATGCCGGTTCTCGGCGCGCTCGCGGTCGCGAGCGGATGGGCGATGCACAAACCCGTTCAGTTCCATTGGCTCGAGCGCCTCTTCATCAACTACAACGGCGCCCGCGTCGTTCACTTCGGCGTGATGATCGTCCTGGCTCTATTCGTCATCCCTCACGTGATCCTGGTGGCCGCCGACGGATGGGACACGTTCCGGTCGATGGTGACGGGCTGGTCCCTGCGAACGGGAGAAAGCGTCGATGGAGACTGACCGCCCCGGCTCCGGGCGAGAGGAAAAGGAGGAGGCGGGTACGCCCTCGACACCCGCGGTGACCGAGGGCGTGAAGACGGCCGCCTCCGAAGCCGCGCCCGACGAGTCCGCTCCACCCGAGAGAGAATCAGCGCCGCCAGGGCCCGCGCCGGCCGCGGCCGCAGCCGCTTCGGAAAGCGCTCCTCCCCGTCTCACCCTCCGGGAACGCCTCCGAGAGCCCGAAGAGAGTCCGATCGACGTGCCGCTTCGGAAACTTCGCGCGCGAACGCGGCGCGACTTCCTGCTCTTCTCCGCCGGCGCCCTCGGCGCGGCCGCGGGGTTCTGGTGGCTGTTGCCCGACCGCGCGCGGCGGGAGCATCTGACGCCGGCGCTACGCGACTGGCTCGACTCCTGGGAAGCGCGCGTCGGGGCCACGCGCGAACGACGCGAGAAGTTCCTCAATCACTCCCTGACCTTCGACGACGACGTCGCCGAGGCGCTCTACTCGCCGACGCGCTCGGTCCGGACCTACTCCCGGTCGCAGGTCACGCCGCTGCGCAACAACTACAACGGCGTCATACCCAAGCCCGACTACATCCCGAGCTGGTCGTTGACCGTCTCCGGCCTGGCCTCGGGTCGGAGCGAGCGGCTCACGATCGCGGACCTGCTTTCGGAATTCAGCCGCCATGACCAGGTCACGCGGCTCTGCTGTGTCGAGGGGTGGAGCGCGGTGGCGTGGTGGGGGGGCTTGCGGTTCTCCGACCTCCTGAGCGCCTACCCGCCCGCGGCGGGGGCCCGGTGGGCAAAGCTCGAGTCGGCCGTCGGCCTAGACGCGGGCGGAAATCCTGACCCCTACTACGTCTCGATCGACCTGCCCACCGCTCGCCATCCGCAGACGCTGCTCGCCACACACCTGTCGGGGCGCCCCTTGACAGTGGCTCACGGAGCGCCGTTGCGCCTGTTGGCGCCGATGAAGCTCGGGCTCAAGAACATCAAAGCGATCACTTCGATCGTTTACTCCACCGAGGAGCCGGCGGACTATTGGAACGAGCGGGGCTACTCGAAGTACGACGGTCTCTAGCCAAGCCTTTCTCCGGCTCACTCGGCGCCGCCTTCGCGTGCCCTATGGTGCGTTTGCTTCATGACGCGCCAGGCGATCGGCCTCAGCATGGAGTCCTCCTCAAAGGAGGCGATCCATGCCATTTCCCTTACAGATCCACTTCATCGACCTCCCGCCCTCCGACGCCATCGCGGCCAAGATCCGGAAGAAATTCGAGGGACTGGAGCGCTACTCCAACCGCATCCTGACGTGCCACGTCTGGGTCGAGAAGCCCGTCGGGCACCATCGCAAGGGCGTTCTCTACGAGGTCCAGGCCCGACTCGTCCTGCCTGGCGAGGAGATCGTGGTCGTCGCCCAGCCGCCCGAGGAGGACGTGTACATCGCGGTCCGCAACACCTATGACGCGCTGCGCCGCAAGATCGAGGATCACGAACGGCGCCAGAGGGGCAGAGCCCAAGCCCATCCCCGCCGGGGGCCGCGCACCGAGCCAGCTGAGCTGCCGGGCGAAGGCACCAACGACGCCGCTAACGCCTGAGCCCGCGGAGAGGAGAGACGATGACAATCGGCACGGACGCCGCCGCGGCCTCGGAGCGGCTCGTCCGCGTCGGCGCGGGACCCGTCGGCCTCGAAGGAAGCCTCGTCATCCCGCCCGGCGCGGCGGCCATCGTCGTTTTCGCACACGGCAGCGGAAGCAGCCGCCACAGCCCGCGCAACCGTTTCGTGGCCGCGGCGCTGCGTCAGGAGCGGCTCGGAACCCTGCTGCTCGACCTCTTGACGGCCGGTGAGGAAGCGATCGACGCCGGGACGGGCCATCTGCGTTTCGACATCGAGCTCCTGGCCGACCGGCTGGTCGCCGCCACGGACTTCCTGGCGCGGCAGACCTCGACACGCGGCCTGCCCGTCGGCTATTTCGGCGCTTCCACGGGAGCGGCAGCGGCCCTGGTAGCCGCCGCGCAACGTCCGGACCGGATCGCTGCCGTCGTCTCGCGCGGCGGAAGGCCGGACCTCGCCGGCGGCGCATTGCCGCGGGTAGAGGCGCCCACACTCTTGATCGTGGGCGGAAACGACTTTCCTGTCATCGATCTGAATCGGGAAGCGATGGCGCAGATGCATTGCAAGCACCGGCTCGAGATCGTCCCGGGCGCCTCGCACCTCTTCGAAGAGCCGGGCACCCTGGAGGCGGTGGCCCGGCTCGCGCGGACGTGGTTCGCGCAACATCTCGTCCCGAAGGGCGCGAGTCGCATCGGCTCTCGAACGACTGCCTGAGGGGAGCGATGAGCGGTTGCCGCCTTCCGTCTAGGCGGCGAATTCCTTGAGGCGCACTGGCAGGCGTCGGGCGCCCCAGGCTCCGGGGCGCTCCTCGAAGCGTCCCGCGCAGGGTTCCCCGCACGCGGTGCAGCGGCCTTCCTCCAGATTCCAATCGGTCACAACGTAGCCGTCGCGCCCGATGAGAAGCGCGCCGCAGGCGTGGCACAGCGTGTTGCCGCCCTCGACGTCCGTAATGTTGCCCGTGTAGGCGTAGCGAACCCCGTTTTGAACTGCGATCCGCCGGGCCTTCCAGAGCGTCGACTCCGGCGTCGGAGGGACGTCCATCATCTTCCAGTCCGGATGGAAGGCCGAAAAGTGCATCGGGACATTCGGTCCGAGATTCTCGACCACCCACCGCGTCATCTCCTGGATCTCTCTTTCCGAATCGTTGTAGCCGGGGATCACCAGGTTCGTCACTTCCAGCCAGACCTTCGTTTCCTTCTTGAGATAGACGAGTGTCTCGAGCACGGGCTCCAGGTGCGCGCCCGTCACCTCCCAGTAGAACTTCTCGGTGAACGCCTTCAAATCGACGTTGGCGGCGTCGATGTGGTCATAGAACTCGCGCCGCGGCTCTGGGCACATGTAACCCGCCGTCACCGCCACAGCCGCGAGACCCGCCTCCCGACAGGCGGCGGCGACATCCACGGCGTACTCGAAGAAGATCGTGGGGTCGTTGTAGGTGAAGGCAACGCTTCGGCAGCCGAGCTGCCGCGCCGCGCGGGCGATCCGCTCGGGCGACGCCTCGTCGGCGAGCTTCGAGATCTCGCGCGACTTGCTGATGTCCCAGTTCTGACAGAACTTGCAGGACAGATTGCATCCCTCGGTGCCGAAGGAGAGCACGGGCGTGCCCGGCAGGAAATGGTTCAAGGGCTTCTTCTCGATCGGATCCACGCAGAAGCCGCTCGAGCGCCCGTAGGTCGTCAGCACGATCTCGCCTTCCTCGCAGGCCCGCACGAAGCAAAGACCGCGCTGTCCCTCCCGAAGCGTGCAGAATCGCGGACAAACATCACACTGCACCCGCCCGTCTTCCAGCCGGTGCCAGTACTTCGTCGAAACAACGGGACCCTTCGACTTCGCCATCGCGCTCCCACCATGCACCGCGCCCCCGGAGAAAGCCAGGTTCGATTGCATCAGAGTGCTCGCCTACGGTCCCTCGAGCGGCTGATGAAGTCGAATCTTCTCGACTGCGGCGAGCATGGGCATACTGACCAGGCGAGGAGGTAGAAGGATGAAAGTACGCAAGGTCATGCAGAAGGACGTCAAGTACTGCCCGCCCGAGGCGACCGTCGCCGAGGCGGCGAAATTGATGGCGACCAACGACTTGGGCGTCGTGCCGATCGTCGACGCACAGCATCGGGTCGTCGGGATGTTGACTGACCGGGACATCTGCCTGGAGGTAGGCACGAAGGAGCGACTGGCATCGCACGTGGCGGTGCGGGAGATCATGAAGAGAAAGGTGTCCGGATGCGGCCCGGATGAGGACATTCATGCGGCCCTCACGCTGATGCAGAACCGCAAGGTGCGCCGCCTTCCGGTCCTCGACGAAGAGGGCAGGCTGTGCGGGATCCTCTCGATCGACGACGTCGTGCGCTATACGGAGAAGGCCCGCGGCCCGGAGGCCCCGGAGCTGACGGATGTGGAAGTCGTGGACACTTTCAAGGCGATCACCGGGAAGCCCGTCAAAGAGCATCGGATCGTGCCGGCCTGACGGTCTACCTTTTCCCCTCCGCGGCCCAGCCGCGGAGGGGACGCTTCTCGCTTCAAAGGCGCGGCTCTCGCCAGAGACTGATACAACCGCATCAGACAGGGCTCGTCCGCCGAAACTACGATCCAGCCGAGGGTCTTTATGCAAGACCGCCCCGCCTCCCGTAACACCGCTCCTGACGAAGGCCTCTTCCCCGGACTCAACAAATACCTGGAGGAACGTTTCGGTCCTGAGGCTCGCAGCGCGACCTGCGAACCGCTGTCGACCCCCGGCCGAGAGGTCAAGGAGGGAGGGTACGGCAATCCGTACTTGATCCGCTGGCCCTCCGCAGGAGGCTTCAAGCGACTCGTTCTGGAAACCGTCCGCCCGGGCGCCTTCGGACACGAGGACCGCGCCGACCGCGCCTCCATCGTCGTTCGGGCCCAGGACGACTTCGCCGCGCTGCCGCGGCATCTGCCGGTGCTCGGTGCCGGCGCCTTCGGCGCAGACTACGTCCGCAGCCTCGAAGGGACGGGCGAGTTCTTCTATCTGACCGAGTTTTGCGAGGGTGCGCCCTACGCACGCGATCTCGAGGGCGTGGCCGCGCGCGGTCGAATCGAGGAGTCGGACTTCGCCCGGGCGGCCGCGCTGGCCGCGTATCTCGCCGACATCCACCGGCAGCCGGCCAGGCACCCCACCTACTGGCGGCGGCGCCTGCGCGATCTGGTCGGGTCGGGCGAGTGCCTGGCGGGTGTCGCCGACTCGTATCCGGTCCCCTGCGCCTTCGTGGATGCGGCCCTCCTCGAACGGATCGAGACTCTCGCGCTCTCCTGGAGATACCGCCTGAGGAACCGCGAGGAGCGCCTTCGCACGATCCACGGCGACTTTCACCCGTGGAACATCCTCTTCCGCGAGGGAACCGACTTCTCCGTGCTCGACCGCAGCCGCGGGCGCTTTGGTGACCCGGCCGACGACGTCGCGGCCCTCTCAATCAATTACCTCTTCTTCGCCATCCGGACGGCAGGCGCCTTCGACGGACCGTTCGCCGAGCTTTTCCGCTTCTTCTGGAGCCGCTACCAGGAGGTCTCCGGAGACGCCGGCCTGCCGGGCGCGATCGCGCCGCACTTCGCCTTCCGCGCGCTCGTGGTTGGCAATCCGCTCTGGTACCCGCGTGAGACCGAGGAGACCCGGCGGTTGCTGTTCCGCTTCCTTCTTTCGGTGCTCGAGGCGCCGGAATTCCGAGCCGAAGAGATCCCCTCCTACCTCGCGCGCCGGGCACCATGAGTTGGGCCGTCTGGCTGACCGGACCGCCCTCTTCGGGAAAGACGACGGTCGCACGCGCTTTCCTCCAGGCCCTCGCCCGGGAGGGCGTGCGCGCCGTCCACCTCGAGTCCGACGCGCTGCGCGCGATCCTCACACCGGCGCCGACCTACGAGCCTGCGGAGCGAGACCGTTTCTATCGGGAGGTCGGCGAGCTCGCCTCGCTCCTCGTGTCGCAGGGATTCCCCGTCGTCATCGATGCCACGGCGCCGCGCCGGGAGCACCGCGACCGGGCTCGTGCGCGGATCGAGAGATTCTTGGAAGTGCTCGTCGACGCGCCCGAAGGCGTCCGCCGAAAGCGCGATCCCAAAGGCCTCTACCGCCTCGCCCAGCACGGAGGCGCTCCCCACCTGCC
>Ga0335082_10000364_pt1 | contig 46092 bp, 73 predicted proteins | sample Lox_Sample_41_FD_206718 | JGI IMG/M metagenome (GOLD analysis project Ga0335082, IMG submission 206718) | Soil microbial communities from Loxahatchee National Wildlife Refuge, Florida, United States - Lox_Sample_4.1 | ecosystem: Environmental > Terrestrial > Soil > Wetlands | place: USA...
TTGCTCTTTATCTTGACCTGCTTAAACGAAGCGTCAGACCGGGCGATACTGTCCTCGATTCGTTCGCGGGGTCTGGGACAATCTTTCCTGCGGCACACCAATTCAAGGTTAAAGCTGTGGGCATTGAAATGAACCCGGAATATTTCTCACTGTGCCTCAACCGCCTCAAAGCCCTCGATGCTGACGCCGCAGCCAGTGCATCTTTGGGCCAAACTCTTGCAAACGAACTCAAGGCAATGGGAGGGTAACATGCCAACAGATTCCGAACGGTTGCAGTTCCTCATCAAAAACAGAGCCTATGTCGATGAACATTTTGGTGTCTGGAGGGTTTTCATTCACTATACCTACGACGAAGAACCAATAACCCCTCATACGGCCCGGCACACAACACCTGAAGCTGCCATAGATGAAGCTATGGAGATTTACAAATGATCCCCCCAAAGATCAAACCCCCTGTCGTGTGGCAACCCGGCATGCTCGTATGGGGGGCAGCCACGGTAAAACCTGTTCACGCTAACGAATATTTCGTTGTAAACTCAGCCCGACAAACCATCATGCGCGCACTCGTATCGAGTCGTGCCGCATGCAAAAAACAGCCAAAATAGGACTAGAAAATGCCCATCCAAGCCTCAGGCCCCCTCGACGCGAAAGTGCTGGTGGTAGGCGAATATCCTCATGAAGCAGACCTCCGACGTGGTGAACCCTTCATCGGAGGGGCTGGTTTTGAATTTACGAAAATGATGCAAGAGGCAGGACTCCCGCGAGAAACCTGCTGTTTGACGTATGTTATCAAGGATCGCATCCTCGGCCTGTCAACACTCATTGCCGAGAAGAAAAAGGACATTACCCCCCGTCACGTTCTCTACAAGGGAAAGTGGGTGATGCCGCAGATAGTGGATGCCGTGGAGGCGTTGCGAGAGGAAATCAAACGCGTATCCCCCAATGTCGTTTGTACGAGTGGCAACCTCGCATTGTGGGCACTCACGGGTGAATGGTCGTCATTCAATTGGCGCTCTTCCGTGATGGAATCCGACCTCATCCCCGGATTGAAAGTCATTCCGACACTACCCTTCAGTATCGTCAATGTGCAATGGAGCCAGCGTGGGATCATTGTGCATGACTTGAAGAGGGTGAAGAGGCATGAGGATAAGCCGGGGGTGATGGATAGGCAATACAATTTTCAAGACAACCCCACGTATGAAGAGGCTGCTCAAACCCTGAGTGAACTCATCGCCAAAGCAGAATCTGGTGAATTGACCAAACTCGGGGCCGACATTGAAACACGGGCCGGGCATATCTCATCCATAGCATTCGCGTGGACACCGAAGAATGCCATTTGCATCCCTCTCATGAAAACCAACAAGCCGGAAGGCTATTGGACTGAAGAGGAAGAGGCAAAACTAGTGTGGCTCATGTGCTATCTCATGCGCCTCGTTACCATCGTGGGCCAAAACTGGAACTATGACGCCCAATACATCTACCGCCATTGGCATTTCCTTTGCCCCAATGTGGTAGACACCATGATTCAGCAGCACTCATGTTTCAGCAATCTACCGAAAAACCTAGCGTTCCTCTCATCCATGTACTGTGAAGATCACCTGTACTGGAAAGACGATCGCACCAATTGGGAAGAGGGTCAAGATGGAGAAGGAGAAATCCAATACTGGCGTTATAATTGTACCGACGCTGCTAGAACACTTGCTATCCATAACGTGTTGGTTAGTGTCACGAATAGTCTTGGGCTTGCTGACGTTAACGATTTTCAGCAGTCTCTTCGGCAACGTGTTCTGCGGGCGATGATTCGTGGTGTGCGCGTTGACCACAAGCTTCGTGCTCAACTTTCCTTTGACCTCATGAAAGAGGTGGCCGACCGCGAGCAGTGGATGCAAGACGTTCTCGGCCAAACCATCAACATCAAATCCCCTGCCCAGATGGCTGACTTCTTCTACCGTCAGATGGGCCAGCGTGAAATCAAAAACCGGAAAACCGGCAGCACCACTTGCAACGATGAAGCCCTCCACAAAATCGCCCAACGAGAGCCCATCCTTCTCCCCGTCACCAGAAAGATCGCAGAGTTGCGGTCTTTGGGTGTGTTCCACTCCACATTTGTGCAGGCTGGGCTTGATGTGGACGGTCGGATGCGATGCACATTCAATGTGTGCGGGACGGAAACTTATCGATTCGCCTCAAGCAAGAACGCCTTTAACACAGGGATGAATCTCCAGAATATTCCGAAGGGCGGTGAGATGGAAGAAGGCGGTCTGGAATTACCAAATATCAGAAAGCTCTTTATTCCAGATCAAGGCAAAACCATCTTCGACATCGATCTCGATAGCGCTGACCTGAGAATCGTTACGTGGGAATCGGATTGTGTGTGGATGAAAGAGCAATTCAAGGCCGGAAATAAGCCTTATGTTGAAATTATGCGGGAGTATTACCGCGACCCGAGCAAAAACAAGAATAGTCCTGAATACAAAATATTTAAGAGCCTTTGCCATGGTACAAATTATCTAGGCACAGCAGATGGTATTGCCCCTCGTATTGGTCTGTTGGTACACGAAACTGAACGTATTCAGAAGTGGTATTACGCGGTTTGTCCAGAGATAAAGAAATGGCAAGATGATCTGAAGAAACAAGTCTCTGGTCGTCGGTATGTAGAGAATGCATATGGCTACAGAAACTATTTTTTTGATAGGATTGAGGGAACAATCTTTAACCAAGCCGTCGCGTGGGTGCCACAATCCAGTGTCGCATGCCTCATCAATCGTATTTGGGCGGAGCTTGAGGACAACCTAGAATCAGAAGGATTAGAGATTCTGATGCAGGTCCATGATAGTCTTGTGGGGTCTTTTGACAGGTATCGAAAAGAGGAAATGCTCAAACGGATTGTTGAGACTGCATCAATTGCAATCCCGTATGCCGATCCTCTTTATATTCCTGTTGGTGTAGTGTCTAGTGATAATTCCTGGGGAGAATGCGGATGAGGTCATTTTACTGTTATGTCAGGACTGTGGACAATCAATTCCTCTCCTGCGCCGTCGTGGCCGCTCAGTCAATAGAGACTCTGCCCTCCCTAGCGTTTGCGAAGTTTGCGGAGCAGGGGATTACGCTGAAGGCCGGTGATATTGACCGTATGCGGTTTGTGGCCGATCCGCGTAACCTCGATGATGGTGCGGGATATCCGCCCGTGGACGCCGCGGACCCGCCCGACCCGGACGACTATTGCGTGATATCGGAATACACCCCCGGCGACCCGACCCACTAAAAGCAACGGCCTCCTTAATCGGAGGCCGCTTTTCTTGTAGAAATTAATCTACTTTAATTCCTACAAATTATTTCTTCTTTTTTGCACTCCGTCGCTTCGTCTCCATCGCAATCGCCACAGCCTGCTTTTGTGGCTTGCCTGCCTTCATCTCCGTGCGAATGTTTTCCGACACGGTTTTCTTTGAAGTTCCTTTCTTCAACGGCATGTCACACCTCCACGAAAGCACTGATAACAAGAAGAAGGCTGTCCGGGTCGATCTTACTCGGAGGTTCGCTCAGCTCCTTCAACCACCCACAATGCTGAAGAGCGGCAGTGCATAGCTCCGAGCAGAACCATGCACCCTTCGTTGTCCAATCCGTTCCTGCCGCGAATGCCGCAATAGCCCGGCTATCATAGGGTTTCCCCACCTGATCCAGTACAAACTGATAATAGTCGGATTGTTGCGCATCCGTACACGGGATCGTCACGCGTTTAAGGGTGTAACCTACCTGATAGTCTGGCCCACGCAATTGCACTCCAGCCGGGTACCCCGCCATCATGTCATTGCGCGCCCCCAACAGCAAACCATCGGGCATCACCGAATCCACATGCGCATAGCGCCCATGTCCGAACCATTGAATGATCTTGGACGTCAAGCTATCACTACCCGCAAACTGCATGACGATCTGACCCATGTCACACTCCAGAGGCCGCCGAGGCCGGGGCAGGTGCAACAGGCGTCACGGGAGCTTGATTAAATACCACAAGGGCGCTGGAAAGAGCCACCTGAAAGGCAGTCAGCGAGCCGATGATAATGGGCTTTTGGTCTGCCGGGATCAGAGTGCTAGACTGAACAAGCTTCTCGGCCTGCGGAATCGACGTGCCGACCATTGTTGACAGCGACGTGACGTTTACATTCGACACTGCGGCACAAAACGCACCATTGGCAACCACGAACGGAGCCAATGATGGATCAATGACCTGCACACTTTCGAGTGTCGGTTGCACGATCAGACAGCCATTGGCAATGATCTGTTGAGCTTTGGCTGCATCTTGCTGCGCCGTTTGCTGTTGTGCGGTCGAGCAGGCCCCAAGAGCCATCGCCAAGCCAAGAATCAGGATTCGTTTCATTTCGTCACCTCGTTAGGAAGATCAGGAAGATCCGGGATTTGCTTCGCATACCCAAGCGCATGCACCACCTTCAGCAGAGTCCTGCACGCAACATACACACCAGCGATAGCAGCGACCAGAGGATGATAGTTGGCAGGAACGAGACCACTAGCAAGAGCGCCAGCAGAGACAACAGTGACTGCAAATTCACTGCTCTTGTAGCCTGTGGTGGGTTTGGCTGCGGGGGTTTGCGTTGCGGTGGGGATTTGGGCCATCGGCGTTTCCTCATTCGGCACCTCGGTTTGTGGGATCATGTAAGGCTACCTCCTTGCAAGATATTAGCGGCAATGCGGGTCATCCTACCGTTTGCATATTGAGGCTGCTTCAAGCCTGCAAGATATTGCAAACGCTTGGCGTTGAACTTTGCAACCACCTCCCAACAATTGGCCGTAGACAGGACAGCGCCCAACGCCGAGCCTGTGGTTTGTGTTTGCATAATATCCTGCAGCCATTGAATGGGATGCCCGCCATTGTATGCCGTGTCAAAGACCTGAAAAGCAATGGGCAGAGGGTAGAAATCACAGCCAAAGGGTGTCCAATAGTTGGCTTGGGCAATCTCTTTGGCTGTGGATTCGGGGAAATCCTTCATATTTCCCGTGTATCCCCACTTACGGGCCACGGCTTCAGTGGTTCCCCATCGAGTTGGACCACCATTGTCCACTGTAAACCCGCCTTCATTGCCGAGTGTCAGTACCCAGCACTTGTCAAATGCCTCACCCACAATCCTTCTCCTTAAGTCTCCCCGTCCATTCCAGATATTTTGTAACGACTAGAGCCGTACATTGCACCACAATATACGCCAATGTAGCTAACTTTATCCAGTCATCCAAATGATTACCCAAAGTCAGCCACATTGACACCCCCGCCGGAGGGGCCATCTTCGCCACGCTTGAAGCGACCTGCTGTTTGAAGTCGTCCATGTTTATCATCCAAGGCCCCGGAATAGTTATGAATTGTTTATAGGAATTAATGTAGATTACTTTCTACAAATAATTATCAATTCGTCCCCAGAATCACTACACAGCACGATCCTGGGTCAGTTGCCACATTAGAAGTATTGGCAATGTCAATAGTCACACTGTTGTTTGTTTCGGAGCTGTACGAGGCAAATCCTGCTATGTTTGTGGATATGTCGTAACAATTGGCAGCATTCGTTAGTGATGTACCATAGGTGATGACAAACACTCCCGCACCCGACCTTGATACATTCGCAATATTCACCGATTGCTGAATCGTCACCACCCCAGCTGATATGCTAAAGCGCACCCATGCCACAGGAATCATCGAGGCCGTTCGAGGCACTCCCCCCGGACTATACACACCAGCGTTAATGTCATTCAGCCATGCGGCGACTATGGGTGTGTTTTGGTTGTAATCTTGAAAGTTTGTACTTGCCATGGCATCCTCACACTTGTACGCCTGCGGCATCTACCCATATGGTAGGCAGCAGTTGTTTAGCCCAGACTGTAAATCCAAGCGTGGTATCGAAGTATGACTGCCCCACAAAGTCAGGCGGGGAGGGTCGGTTTATAGTTGGCCCGGAAAAAATTGCAGCCCCTCCCGTCCCCAAGACATAGGCAGCGATAACAGACAGTGGTATATCAGCTGTCTGCCCTGTCACAACCCCTGTGCAGGTATCTGTTCCCGACACTGATCTCCCATTCAGAGGGTAGGATCCTTGCTCAGCCATGATAACCCCTTAAAATTGCGGTCATTGTGATCCACCCCCCACGGTACATCCACTGGAACAGCTGTTAACCACATTGGTTCCGTTGGAATTGTAGAAATTCGACTGAACATTAATGTTTGTAGAACCTGTCTGAAGCCAAATACCAGTAGTCATGGCGAAAATCACATTCCCAGATATCATCGCCCCAACAGTGCTAGACCCCTGGACTACAATGCCATTGAGCCCAGTTGCCGACGGCCCAATTCGCTCTATGATATTTCCAATTATCTGAGCAAGATATATTTTGCTCAAGATAACGGCTACCACACTAGTGCCTCCATTGTATGGAAGCTCGAAGTAATTATGGTCAATGAACAATCCGGCTATCCCTACAGCCGTTTGATCGTATATCCCATACCCAAGACAATTAAACTGACTACCTATGACAGTCAGACCGGATTGATGGGCATTTGAGGTACTGGTCTCAATGCCAATATTATCCCCTGTGAAATTACTGTTCGTTACTGTCACACCTTGAACGTAATCTCCGAAATACATCCCTATTCCGACATACTGAAACACGCAGCCCCAGAAATTAAGTTGAACAGCCTCATTCCCATCACTCGCTCCGCTTAGATTGACCCCTTGACCATTCGTTGAATAAGCTCCACCAGCTCCAAAGATACTAACGTTAACAACATCCACATTGGATACTGTGTTTATAGCCAAACCAACATTCCAGTAATCTGTTTGCCCAACCCCATCCGACCCATTGATAGCCACATTGACAATAGTGCTGAGGGCTGAGATTGCATTCCCACTAGACCCTCCCTGAAAGAGAGTGAGGCCAGTCCCGGTATTTGTCGTGCCGGTCGTGATCGACAGATTGGCAATATTCACGAAATTCTGATTATTGGCATACGCAATAGTCATCCCACCACCACCAGCCCATTGCAGCTTCGTAACCCCCATCCCTGCCCCGAGGATGGTGATACTTTGCCCATTCGACAATGAATAAGACAAATTTCCGCCAAAGGCATATGTGCCGGGCGGGAAATACACGCACGCCTGCCCAGACGGCCCAAGCGCTGCTGTGGCGGCGAATGCCGTCCGGTTGTCCCCGGTTCCGTTGTTGATGCCTCCGTTGTCCATAATCGACGGACAGGGGGCATGATTAGCCACAAAACCAGTGGTGGCGAGTTGAGTGTTATTTGTACCAACACCAACCGTTGGGGCAAAGGGCGTTTGCGTAAAGTTCACAACCCCATTCGAGCCATTCACTGAGATAGGATCATCAGTGAAAACTCCTGAGACGAAACGTGCCAATACCCAATTACCGGGAGAAGCCCCCATTCCCCAAGTTTGGGTTCCAGAGTTATAGAGCCCAACCCCGGCATTTCCAACACCGCTCGTATCATTCACATTAACACTTGCAAAACTCCCCGAGGCCGACAGTGAGGTGAAAGCACCCGCATTAGGAGCCGTAGAGCCGATTGCCGGAGGGCTGGCAAGATAGTTAGAAAATCCAACACCTGACACGGAGCCCGAGGCGGTCAACGCCCCATTAACCTGCAGATTGTTTACAGGAAATGTCTGAGCACCACAAACTGATGCCCACAAGAGACCTAGAAAGAGTAGTTTTTTCATCGTGATTTCCCCCTTAACGAACCCGTCTCGCGCGGATAAATCCTGTGGCAGTCACCGTACCAGATGCAAAACCTACCTGCGCCCCACACCGAAGGGTGGTGGTTGAGGCCAAAGACTCTCGAACCTGTGGGGTGGTGAGAGCCTGAATGGAGGGCGAGGACAATCCCGTAATTATCTGACCAAAACCCGGAACTGTGTTGGGGTTTGCGTTGGCTGCAGTATTCACACCAACCTGAACTACGGAAATGGTGGCCCCAGAGTTAGCAAAATACACCGAACATTCAACGTCCCAATCACCCGCCGTCAACGATTCCGTGGCAAGATCGGCATAGACGCCATTGGAAAGGGATGTTCCTGATCCTGTGGTTGCCACATACTCCCCAACACTTCCGGCGTTCGCATTATTGTTGGTTGTGGTACCTGCGATTCCCGAAGTTTGTGAGGGGGTGAGGACGCCTGTTACTGTTAACCCATCAGCAATACTCACAAGGCCACTTGAATTTAGTATTGAAATTGGGTTATCTACATAAGATCCAGCGTTAAATCTTGCAACTAACCAATTGCCAGGAGAAGTTCCAACCCCCCAAGTTTGGGTTCCGGAATTAAGGTAATTAACTCCTGCTATATCCCCACCGCTAGAATCATTGAGAGCCACACTAGCGAAAGCAGCCGCCACCGTAATCCCCGATCCTGTAGGGGTTGTCGTAGTGCCCAAAGAAGAAGCTTGGATTGCACTGTTACAGGCAATTCCCGTGCCGCTAGTGTATGAAAGGGCTTTGGAGGCCCCAGAGCAACTCGGCATTGCAAACGCTACAGGGCTAGCCGTGGAGCCCGTGAAATTCGCCACCACTGTGTCAGCGGCTTCCGTAGCCAAGTATGGGAGCGTCACGGAGCCATTTGAGAGCGTCAACGTACCGGAGGATGAGAGGTTGGTGAACGAACCCGTACCGGGCGTGCCCGAGCCAATCGGCCCCGGTGCCGCGAACGTCGTACCCCCCAACGTAGCCGCATTCACACTCGAATTACAGCCAAACCCTGTGCCTGAAGTGTAAGACAGAGCAGAAGAGGAACTGGAACAATTGCCGACACTGACAGCCATTGGAGAAGCCGACGATCCGCTAACATTCCCCAACAGGGTGTTAGCAGACTGATTCGGAAGTGTGGCGGTGGTGGTGACAGTCAATGAAGGAATAGTCACCGGTCCAGTAAACGTCGCACCAGACAGTTTGGAATACATTGCGAACTGGGTATTCAACGCCGCCGCTGTCAGAAACTGTCCGGGCACGAACTGAGCATTTGCCCCTGCCGCCCACAGAACACCCATGAAAAAGAGAAGTTTTTTCATCATATTGTGCTCGAATCAAGGTAGAAGTTAACATCCAATTGGAACAAGCCGCCGCCAGGGCGCGGGGGGTTGGTAGAGGAAGGGGTGCCGGGTGGGAAAATCATCTGACCATTGGTGTCGAGAATAGGGCAACCATAGGTATCTTGGATAGCCCAGCCACGCCACTGGACAATGGAAGGGTAGAAAGCGGTGTTGACGTAGGAAGGAACGGCGCAACCCGGTATCGAAAAACCTGGAATGGCGTTCTTTCCCTGAAGGGTGCAATATTCAGTGTAAGGAAATGAAGTGGTGTCGCACAGCGGAGGCTGCCACGGACGGGACCACGGCACAGTCTGGTTATCCTTCACACCACGAAGGAAGTCTTGCGCATTGCGCCTCTCCTTGTGATGCTTGCAAGTGTACAACCCATTCCACGTCAGCTCCATACGGTCGGCCTTCTCCTTCGCTCCGCACAGATCGCACGTTGCGTTCCAGGAACCGCTCTTGAAGAAGTCTGCCCGGCCAGCCATATGATTTATTTGTCCAAATTAATGTAGATTAATTCCTATAAACAATTCTCACACCACCGTTCCAGCCCCGTTCACCCACACATTCGGGTTCACAGACTTCAGCCATATAGGTTGGCCAATCGTCGTGTCGAATGTGTGTTGACCAATCACCGCATTCGATGGCCGCGTAGCCGTGGTACACGTCGCGGCATAGGCATCATTGACCGTCGAGACCATCGCATCGAACCACCGTTTATCGGGCTCGCCATGCGGCGGCACCGGGGATACTTTCTGGCTCATACTCTACCACTCCCAGGATTCGGCATAGCCCAAGGCCTGAAGCTTCGGCAACTGCTTCTCAAGCCGATTGCCAATGTCGGTGCGGTACATCGGGGAATTGGGGATTTCCAGCTCATCGATCACATCGTAAGCCCGCTTCTTTGACTGTTGAACAGTCTTCCCCGTGCCCGTAGCAATAAGAAGGTAGTCACCGGCGGACACCATCATCGGCTCTTTTTGACCCTTCTCGTTAAACCCCTCGCCAAGCATCATTTCAGCGGGATGAATGTTATAGCGATTCCCCGCATTGATCCCCCACACAGGGAAACCCGTGACCTCTTTTCGGGTAATGTGCGAATATGGGAACTCTGGCATCGTCACCACAACCCCCGTTGCAATATCAGTCGAGGGCTTGAACGTATCCTTGCCATGCAGGAGGTCAAGCATCCAATTGGCAACATCAGGGTGCAAGGCCTGTTGGATCTGAAAGAGAGGCCAACCGTGGCGGGAGGTGAACTCAAGGGGGCACAGGGAGCCATCCTTGCCAATCATCACCGCCACATCGATGTAACCAGTGTAGCCTTCTCGGATCAATCGGCCTTCGAGCGGAGCGAGCAAAGCCTTCGCCAGTGAACTCTCCCCCATCGGCACATACCGCATCACCGTGCCCTGCTCTCCCGTGTTCACCCCTTTGTCATCGTTCATGAACTTTTTGAATTCAAAGTTCTCCAGAACGTGCTCAGCGAAGCCATCCCGGCCCATCCACCCTCCGACAGCCATTTCAATGCCGGGGAAGAATTCTTGAAAGATAAATGGAACGGGCTTTTTCCCGCTCTTCTTCCAATGCTCCAGCATGAAGAGCATGTCGGGGGCACCCTTCGACACATAGGACAGGGCCTTGTCAACATCCGCGCAGGGTTTGCTGACGTAGCGCTTGTCCATGTTAGCCATCTGATGCGCGATGGCCTCATCGTATCGTTTGAACTCCACCACATCGGGGCAGTCAATTCCGCAGTCTTTGAAGACCTGTTGGCCCTTCATACGCTCCAATTCCCATGCGGTGCATTCGAGATTGGCGCAAAAGAGGGGGTAGCCCCGGCTCCGGTAGCCCTCAAGCTCATGCGTATACTTACAGTTATCACTGTTAAGAATGAGATCGGCCCATCCCATGCTCGTCCGCCAATCTCGGATCTTCGGCATCAGACCATCGCCAACAGTGTAGCGACCCCCGCCAGCCAATTTGTCCGGCCCGAGGAACCAGCGGACTTCATGGCCTTGGGCTTCGCAGCGCAGGGCAAAGTCGAGGAAAGAGGCGGTGGGGTCAATCAACAGTATCCGCATTTTGAACCTGAGTGTATGGAGCTGGTTTTACATCAGCCCACAGTCTGCCTAAACCTATATAACGGACTGTATTCTGTGACACACCGAATAAGCGGCCGATGGATCTTTGTGATTGTAGTCCTTGATCCAGCAAGAATTTTATCTGTGCCGCAGATTCTGGGGTCAATTTTAAATCTTTTCTCTTTCGTTGGGAAGCTCTAGCCCGGCCTTTAGCAATTCTATCAGCCATATTCATAGCGTGAGTTGCTATTTGCAAGTGGTCTGGGTTCACGCAACCGGGATTGTCACATTTATGCATGATATCCAAAGACTCGTCGAACGGACCTTTATGAATCCAATACGACACTCTGTGGGCTAATTTGCATGCATCAGGCAATTTAAATAGACCATAACCGCCTGCATTGAGGGCGGCTACCCATTCCCAGCATCCAGTATCTTCGTCTTTTACATATTTGGAGTGGAACAGGGCGATGCGAAGAGGTTCAAGGTCCATGAAGATTCTCGGTCAATTAGTGAGAGTTTTCAGCATAGACCGAAAATCGGATTGAGGCAAACTATTCTAAATATTTGTAGGAATTAAGGTAAATTAATTCCTACAAATTAACGACCGTAGGGAGAAAAACTGCTCCCATTGTGGCATCGATCATTCTCAGATTTCCCAACATAAGCTAGAGCTAAAGCTAGGAAACCCCTACTATAACAGCTGCTCCCCGCCGCTGCGTGTCGCTAATAGTCTATCACGGCGAAACCCTCAAACTCTCTCCCTCCGCTATTAGGAACTATACATTTTTGTCATATAGCCGGGGCCGGTACTAGGCTCCCGGCATATATAGACATATTTGTAGGAATTAATCTACATTAATCTCTACTAATAATTGGTATTCGGCCCCGCAGCCGTGCCAATCGCCGCCACAATATGTTGCTGGATGAGCGAGAGCTTGTCTTTGCCCTTGTAGGCGGCCAAGAGTCGGTTGACATCACTCTCCAGTGCCTCCAATCTTTCTGGGGGGATCATCTTGCCATCCGCCAGCATAGGCCGGATGCGTTCCGTCCACTGCTGCCACAAAGTGTCTTCCGACATATTGCGAACGACCTGCCGCACGCTCTGCTCCAGCACCTCTTTGCCCCCCGGTTGCCCCGCCAGATACCGTGCTGCCAGCCTCGTTTGCTCTGGTTTACCAGTCAGGAGAAGACTGCGAACGGCTCCGGGGCTCTCCCCACTCTTCAGAATGGTCTCCAGCCCCTTTGCCGGTGCAAATCTCTCTTCACGCGCCGCCGCAGCGGCCTTGGAACCTTCCTCAGCCAACCGTTGTTGTGTCGCAGCGGCACCCTCAGCGGCTTTGGAGGCTCTCTGAATGCCAGCCTGCCGTTCAGCCTCGGCTGCAGCAGTGCCCGCGATCCGTGTTTGCTCTGCTTCTTTGGCTTTGGTGGTGGCTCTCGTGGTGAGTTTGCTATTCACACGCTCGATTTGCTCCAGCTTGTTCGCATAGGCATTTGCCCTAGCCGTCAGCCCAGGCACCTCCCGCATCCAATCTTGGTTGTCACGGACCCACTTCTTGGATTGAGCCGCCGACTGTCCCTGCATCGACCGTGCCGTGTAGTCCGCAGCTTGCCTGTCAACCAATTGAGGGTTGCCTGTCAGCTCTTTGGCATCCCGAATTGACTGTTGACTGTTGAAGAAGTATCTAGGCAGTGTCTTTGGATCGGCGTTGTATTGTTCCTGATTCAACCTTTGCACCGCCGTAGCTTTCTGCCCAGATTTAGACTCGAATTTGGCTAGTTCTCCTGTATCTTTGGCATATTCCGATTGCAATTTACTTTGGACATTCTCACCAGCCGCATTCTTTCCGACGAACTCTTCCTGTGCTTTCGAGATTTGGGCGTACATCTTTTTGGCCGCGTTCACGCCAATCGCCTCATACCCCTCGGGCGTCGGATTCCCCGCAATCACATCCCCAAGCCGCCTGCGCACCTGATCCACGGCCTCGAAAGACAGCTTTTGCTTCTGGGGGTTAACGGCATCATAGACTTGCTGGTACACACGTCTCACCCCCGCATCAGTGGTCTTTGCAAACCCACCCTCACCCACTAGTTTTCCTGTCAGTTCTTTCTTGAGGCTAGCCATCGCAGCAGTCTGGCCAATGTCCTGACCTGCCTCTTCCTTTGCTTTGACTGCAGCATCACGCTCAGCGACTGTGGTTTGGTAAGCTTCATTTCGAGCCTGAATCTCCACACCTTGCTTTGCCGTGGCGGCTTGGCGCAAGGTGTTACCAATGTCAGACAATTCCGAGACTTGACCGACTTTTGCTAGTTCCGGTGCCGCCTGCGCCAACACCCTGTTGGCCGTTGCCAACTTACCATTAGAAGCTTTGTCCAAGGCTGCGGCCCGTTTGGCGGCATCGGCACGGATGGACTCGGCATGGGTCCGGGCATCGTCAATGATCCGCGTGGCGGCCCCGGCATCCGATTTGGCAATAGCCGCCGCCCGTTGATGAGCGTCGGCCAACACGGCATCTGCAGCCTTATCCGCTGCCTGCCGATCGGCCTCCACACCCTTCTGAAGCATGGCATGCATGGCCGTTTGGGGTTGACCGGCCTCAGCCAGTTTCGCCAGGTTCTCTCTAGCAGTCATCACGGCCTTCGCAATATCCGGTGACGCCCCCAGAGCCTTCTGCGCAAAGTCCCACGCCAACTTTACAGGCTCTTTCACGAATCCAACCACTGTGCCTGCACTTGGGGTGAGCATGCCTCCAGCCACACGGGCAATGTCTGCCTGCGTTCGCGAGCCTCCACGAGCTTCTGTAATCTGACCAGCTGCTTCGGAGGTGAGACCACTGGCGGCACCAATCCCGGCCTCGGCCCAACGACCGGCTTTAAGAGCTGCTCCGGTTTCGATAAGAGCCGGGCCAACGGCTTCCCCAACGTAGGGCAGAAAACTGGCAGCCACCCCAAGACTGGAAACAATTTCAGGCGACAATGCCCCTGCAATTCCGCCGAATGCTGTGCTACTTGCAATAGACTTGGCAGCACTAGAAATAGTGGGGGGAGGCACTGGTTTGTCATTGGCGTCGAGACGGTTCAAGGGGTTGGCTTGGCGAAGGCCTGCAATGGCGTCTTTGACACGATCAGAAGCTGTCGAGGGTTTGGCAGGTGCTTGTGCTGCAGGCTTCGCCGTTTCTTCCTTGGCTGTGCCTGCCGCCAACTGTTGCTGCAGCACTTGAAAAGCCTGTTCCTGCGTTGCCCCTTCAGGCCCCGTCACAGTGTAATTCTTGCCATCCGGTGAGGTGAAAGTGAAATCTGGCATGTTAGTGTACCTGTACGGACCAACCTGCGGGGAGCGGGGGAACATTCACGGGAGCATTGCCAGTGCCTGAGCCAGGAAGGCCAACCCCACCAGATTGGGACTCTACTTGCATCTTCTCTGCCGTGTCAGCCATAGAGCCCCCTGTCGTCAGCATCTGACGGCGAAGCTTGGCATCCTTGGTAGCCTTCAGCACGTCTTCAGGCAATGGCACCTTCTGCATCTGCTTCAACGCCTCTTGCCGCATCGCCTCTTGTTCCGGGTTTGGAAGAGTGCCAGTGGACTCTAGGCGGTTACGGATGATATCAATGGCGTTGGCATATTTGAACACAGCCACTGCCTTTGGCGTTCCGGCCTGTGCTGTAACAATATCTTGCATCTCGTTAATGGTGGCTTGATTCGCTCCTCGTCCTGCTCCTAGTGTCATAGCACGAGAGATTTCCAGGCCAAGCCCTTTGGTCGCAACATTGTAATCTTGCATATCCTCTGGGGTGAGGGCATTAGTTCCAGTGTTGGTAAGTTGGTGGATAAGAGTGCCATCGTTGATGCCAGTGAAAGGGCCTGTAGTCTGCCCTGTGTCCATTGCACCAATAATACGCAGGCCACGGAGAGCTTCTCGACTGGATGCCACGATAGCTTGTGACACATTGCCAGCATTTTGACCTTGTTTCGACGCCCCAATCTTTACATATGCAGGATCAGACAAGTCCCTGGTGCCCTTGATTGACTGGTCAGGATTATACTCGTATATGCCAGTAGCTGTTTCTATGTGACTAGGAGCTTTTTCAGATTTGGCCTGTTTCATCGACTCTCGCAGCAAGGCTTGGTCAGTGCGCTTCAGACGAACATCCTCCTCGTGATCGGCATGGGCTTCTCGCAGACGTTGCTGGTTTTGCTGAAAATCATTTTGTTTTTGGATGAAGTCAGCCCTCTGCGAAGCAGTCTTGGATGCCAGAGTCGCATTCGTCCGCCACGCCTCGAACTGAGGTGTACCAGGTGCTGGAATAGTTGTTGGATTCTGCCCGGCATCGATAGCCTTTCGCATCAAATCCTTGTAACCTTCAGGAGTGGGATTTGTTCCATAGTCTTCAGCAGCCGTAGCCAATGCTTCTTTCTTCACCTGCTGTTGCTGCGCAACGGCTGCGGCCTGCTCTTTGGCTTCCTGAAGCTTGCCCTTCGCCAATTCCCCCATCTCATTCGCAGAGGTGAAGTCGCCATTCTGCAGTGCAATGGCCGCGCCTTTCTCGTACATACCGGCGGCCTTCACAGGGTCCGTAACGTTGCTTGCATCCTTGGCTGCTTCAGACGACAAAAACGACCCCACAGCCTGCTGGGTTTGCTGTTGGCGTTGTGCGTTGGCAATGGCGATCTGACCCATCGCGATTTGTTGCTTTTTCAGTTGAATGTCTTCTTGCTGCTGCTGAAGCTCTTGGCCTGTGATGATGTTTCGTCCGGCGGCCAGCCCGAGGTTTGTCAAAAAGCCCATGATGGTTTCCTTTAGACGGAGAAGCCCCAGGAGTTGCCGCCACCCCCGAATCCATAAGTATCCCCGCCACCACTATAGTAACTGCTGGCTGTTCCGGAGGGGACCGAGTAGCCAAAAGCATTAGCAGAGTCTGGGCTAGCGAAGGGATTTATGTTACCGTAGTTGTTTAATCCAGTGGTGACAGCTCCGCCGATTTGGTTGCCAAGAGCGCTGGCGGCTTGCTGATTCGAGACGTTTTGGCCTTGCAGGATTTGGCCCGCCGTGCCAGGGGAGCCAATGTTTGCGCCAGCCAATTGGGCCAACAGCTCTGCTTGGTTGTAGTACTGCGTGGAGGCTTGGTTGCCAGCCTGCGTGGTCAATGCAGACAGCACATTCCCACTGTTGAGCATGCCTTGTGCTGCGGCCGAGCCTTCCACACCCTTCAGTGCCTGATCCATCTGGAACTGATATCCCGGTGTGCTAGTCACCGAAGAGGGGTTGTTAATGAGATTTGACAGCATGGTTTGATACTGCGGGCGTTGCGACGCAAAGGGATCGGCAGCGTTCGCGGCTTGTTGCGAGCCTCCACCCCCACCACCCACTGCCGAACTAACAAGCGACGATGTTGCCGCTCCGGCAACACCTGCCCCAACTGCTCCGGCGATTACGCACATGATTACTCCCCCTTCGGAAGGTCTTTGAGCTTGAGTTCCATTACCACATCATCTGCGATGTAGCCACGCTTTTCGAGGATCTTGAAGAGCAACCCCGTGCGGGTGACCGGCCAGCCCACGACGCTAACGCCGCGGGTGCGGAATTCTTCTTCGACGCTCGACATGAAGCGTGGCATGCACTGGCGATGGTCTGGTCGCACGTAGAAAGTGTCCACATTGCCGCACAATTCTTTGCGAAGGTGCAGGCTGTGGTAGGTGATAAGAAGGGCGTAGCCTTGCAAAACTCCCTCACCATCCCGCAACGTCATGGCAATGAGGAAACCACCAGCCTGCATTTCAAGATACCGCTCGTTGTGCGGGTCAATCGGCAACCCTCGTTGGCCATGATAGGCGCATGTGTCCTGTTTGATTTCCGAGCATTCATCCCAACACTCTTGACCCAGAGGGGTGATTTCCGCTGCGAGGTCGAGGGTGAAAGGCTCAATTGCAATTTTCATGGAATTTTCCATAGGAATTAAAGTAGATTAATTTCTACAAATAATTATTTTACCGGGGCAATCCCGCCGTCAGAACCTTCATTTCATTCAATCTCATCGGCGTGTTGCCAGTGTACTGGAGCATCCACGCCCTGCGACGGCTTGAACCACAGTTTCGCATTTGCTTGCGCACCGTGGACATGTCGATTTGTCGTGGAGTGCTGAATGTTTGATAATCGTCATCACTGTAGCTCACATTCACCACCGTCCCGGCAGTTTGCGTGTCCGCAATCTGTTGCATGGCCGCAAACCGTTTCCAATTAAGTGTACCCCAATCGTAGTTGGGAGTAACGCAGGTCATGTTGATGTTGCCTGTGGCATCGGTGTAAAGCGAGGGATCGATGCTCAAAATCCGGCCTGTGGTGGTGTCTTGGGTAAAGTCCCCAAAAGGGTAACCTTGGTAGGACAGATAACCCCGGCCCACAAAGTATTGCTCCACACCACCCACTACACTAGACCAGGTGCTCCAAACCCCTGTTGAAATGTCATACACAAGAGTCAAATTGAGCGGGGGGAGATTGAGTACATAAAAAGAGTGCCCTAAAATCTGAATCCCAAAGGACCAAATGTGCAAAGAGGTAAATTGAAGTGTCGTGTTATTGAGAATTCGTTCAATGAAGGGGTCACTGATCTTTTGCATGGTCAGGCCATTAAGCATTTGAACGGAGCGACCGTACAAGGGAGTGGACCCAACAAAATACGTCACATCGTTAATTTCGCTTACCGTTGCAGCATTGAATGCCCCTGTACGGAAAGAGGCACTGAGAACAGGATTCAGCGCGATGCCAGAGCCGTTAGGGGCAGCATTGGCATCGTAGTAAACCTGAAGACCTTGCTGGTAGAAGGCCAATATGTAGTTAAGGTGCCGAGTAGCTGTCACCCCCGCTCCATACTCAATATCAGCCTGCGTGAAGTCCAGAGCTGGCCACGTAGTTGCATCGTTGATAGCGCTGCCGATGAGTTTCCCAGATTGGGTCATGGCATAGTAGACACCATCAAGGTAAGCAATCCCAAAAGTTGGATTGAGGCTCACGTAGTTGGTGTCAGTCACCTTCGTGAAAGTTGATCCGTTAAACGTCCACAATTCACCTTCTTGGTTTTGGATGACAGTCTTATAAGGTGAGGATTGACTGTCAATAGAGGTAAAGAACTGTCCTGGATTCGAGACGCTAGGGATAGCGATACCGGCCCCTTGAGTGGGGGGGCTAAACGGATAGGCAGTATCGCTTACAATAAAATAAGGCGCACCATTGAACTTGAAGAAGCCTTGAGCAGTGCCTGTGGCAGTGGATTGGTAGGAGGTGCCGGGGCGTTTGATGACTGCCACACCTTCACCCTCTTCCTTTTCCATAAAGCAGTTGACCATCTTGGCATCTGTTGTCAGCGTGCCATCCCGCGTGCCAATGGGGTGCCCCCAGGAAATGCTCAGCTCATTGTTGGATTGTGCTGTTGCCATCACATCCTCTGACGTTCACTAGGGGTGAAAAAGACACTCGTCTGTTCTTGTCCGAACTCTGCGTTGAAGAACTTGTCACGATAGCCAGTGGCCTTGTCGTTGATCTCTCTGCGCTCGTCAGCGGGGGTGCGGTATTCGAGGCAGATTTCGTCGGCCAAACACCACTTGAGCATGCGGTAGGCTTCCTGCGGAAAGTACAGATTGTTGGTCAACGATCCCACATCCATCATCTGCAATTGCACCACAACATGGATGGTGTGCGTAGCGTCAATCGGCACATCGTACAGAGTGAGAGTGCCACCATTCAATTGCGGATCGTACCAAACTTGATTGGGAATGCCCGGTTGAAACTTTTGCCCCAAGGTGTCCCAATCATACCGGGAGGTCATGATGAGAGTGACACTATTCCCGGCTTGATCCACAATGTACTGGTCAAGAATCCGCAGCGGGAGTGTCGTACCCGTGATGGTCGACAGATTGTAGGTGGCTTGCCCAATGACAGTGGGAAAAGAAACGTCTTTCACACACCACAAGGGCAAGCCATCCTGTGCCATCTCCTTTACCAGGATTTCCAATGCCTGAAGGCAATTATCTTGATCCGTGTTGGGGATGGTCTCGTACTCATCAAAGGCCCCCGTCAGCCTCAGCGCCGCCTGCACTATCTGCAGCGCTGTCATTCCAAATGTGTAAGTGCCGCTGTAGGTAGGCATGTGGACTCCGTGAGGTTACCGATACTTTGCTTTCTTCTGCTTTTGCTCTCGCATGGCCTGCGTGTGGGAGACTTTGCGAGTCATCAACTCGGCCATCTTCTTGGCCCCAGCCTTGGCCGTGAGCTTCGAGGACTCTGGCTTTGGCTGTCTTTTGGCCGTTGTGGTGGCAATCTTTTTGTGCATGATGGCATCCTGTTAAGTGATAAGTGTCCCTGTGAGGAACCCGCTATAACTCCCCGCAGCCGTTACCATACCTGATCCAGTTGTTCTGGCGCAGGTTATCTTCACATCAGCCGTTGCGGGGACTAACTGTGGGGGGTCGAATGTTTGCTCCAGCGCTCCGTTGCTTATGCCGTATGTAGCCACGGTCACAAAAATGCCCGGGAGTAGGGTGTTAGCAAGAGCGGAAACCCGTAAATCGAATTCGATGAATTCCCCCACCGTTGTGGAGCATCCACTGAACACACAGCTAGTGATATACCCAAACATATTGGAGGGTACAGTACCTATAGCTTGTCTGGATGCTGTGTATGTGGCATCGATTCTGGCATAGGTGTTTCCCCCATTTGATACGGTGATGTTACCAGCCGCCGACCCCCCACTACCCACAGAAGCTGAGAACACCTTGTTGATTCTCAGAATATTGGTGGGCGTTGTCAGTACAGGAGTCGTACCGTTTAGAGTTACTTGCGTCAACTGCTGATTGTACTGGTCGTCAAGATACAGAATGATAATCATCCTGACGCCAGTACCCGCAGCAGAATCATTTGCGCTTGTCGATACGACAGACATTTGGGTAGGGGCAGGTGGAAAAACGTAAGTCCCGCCCACATTCCACAGATCTGTGCGAACGTTTGTAATGCCGGTAGCGCGTCCAACTGCCGTTACCCGCGTACCCATGATTATCGTACTCCTGCATTTGTCAGGCCAATCTTGACCATCTCCAATACAAGAGTGAAAACCTGGATACCCGAAGCCCAGCCCGTGGTCAACATTTGAATGTCACCAGTAGGGCTGGTGGCGTTGTCAGGCAATCCCCCAAAGTCCACGAAGCTCATGCGGCCGCGGCCAGCCAGAGGCATCAGCGGGGTGTTGGGCGTGCCCTTCCACTGAAGTTGGATTTCAAGTTGATCCGTCATCGAATAGTCAATGTGCATCAACTGCACCAGCGGCGGGGCTCGAAACGTTGCCGACGGGGTGACAATCGTCGTCAGTGCGAGGTCAGAGGTGTCAAGAGTGCCTGTGACCTTCACCACAAGATTGCGCGGCCCGTCGACAATCGTTTGCGTTGTCAGAACGTTAGCCATGACAACTCCTTAGCGTTCGGTCGAGGCAACAAGGTAGTCCACGCCGACCGTGACAGCATTCGCCGAACCATTGGTGTAGCTGACGATGGGGGCCAGCGTGACCGTAGGCAGCGTGGGGACTTGCAGGAGGGCCACGGCACCACGGGGGGCGGTCGAGCCGACAACACCACCGTTGATCTGATTGTTGCCCGTAGTCGGGTTCCAGAATGCTGCCACGTTGCCGAGGGCGTCAACAGCAATGCCCAATTCAATGTAGGTCGCCGCCGTCAGGACACATGCCGAGGGCAATGCCACACTGGTGTGCGTTGATGCCGCAATCACATCGAGCACAAACGTGGTGCCCGCCGCTGCCTTGTACAGGACGATGCCGTTGACGATGCTGGCTTCGGCCACTGCCGTGGACGTGAGGCCACAGTAAAAGGCACCATCCGTGCGGGATACAGTGCCAGCGAACTTGAAGAACGTTTGCTTGTTGGCCGTGCTGACCTTGAATGCCGTGGGATTCTTGATGAGGAAAGCAGAATCCGACGCACCAGTCGTGGTGGAGAGGTTGAGGATGCCGCCATCACCCGCTGCCAGTGCCGCTGCCGGGGTGCCAGTGCCCGAGAGGGTCCAATCACCTGACACATACTGGTCAAAGTCATTGGCGTAGGTGTGTGCCCACGTCGGGTCCAAAAGCCCTGCATTGCTCATGGTTTGCCACTGCGCAGCGTTTGTGACGCCGAGGGGCATGCGCGTGGTTTGAGAATTGCGATTGGTGCTGCCTGCCGTTGCCATAGTAAATCTCCGTCAATTCAGTGAAAAGCGGGATTTATTCATAGGAAGTAATAATTATTAATTCCTACAAACAAATCCCGCGATGGGAAGTTCAGCTTCGTTTACGCGGCGTTCGAACCGTAGAGGCCGCGCGGGTTGCCCCACAGGAACACGTAACGCTCATACGCGCCGACCTTATAGTTACGGGTATCTGCATCGTTGTCTTCCCAGACTTCCAGCTCTTCCCGCTCCTGCCAAATCATACCATCTTGGCAGCCCGTCGTGATGAACCACGGATCGGCGGCGGTCAAATACGGATTGTGAACGACACCGCCCATCAGCAGACCTTCGGTATTGATGGGGTTGATATCGTTGTTGTTCGTACCGACTTGCTTCGGCGTCTTGAGGATGCGGTCAGCATTGAACTTGTTGTTCGGGTGGACAATCAGCTTGTCACCAGCCAACGGCTCAATATAGCCACGGTCATCAGTGGCTTGCATCATCAGAATGAGCATGTCTTCGACCGCAGCCTGCGAAAGCTGTGCATCGATGGTGAGCTTGTTCTGCCACGTGCCCGCCGTGAAATTCGGGTGCGAGGTGTTCAGGAGGCTCACACCATCACCGCCCGTGTAGGACGAGTTGAAGGCACGATTGAGGATGTTCGTCGCGTTGATGTTTTTCGTCTCGGCAAACGCGCGACGGAGCTTTTCGACACGATTCTTCGTCAATTTGACGTAGAGGTTGTCTTTGAGTTCTTCGTGCGTGGTGATAACCCCGAGACCATAAGCCACGTTCGTACCACGGGTCACGAAGCCCTGTTGCATCGAATCATACGTGATCGGCTGACCTTCCGGCTTAAACACAGCCAGGCCGAGGCCAACACTTTGCACGTACTCTTCGTAGTTCTTCGAGGATTCGACCTTCGAGAACATGAGCGGGGCGTATTGCGGGGCATCGGCTGCTGCCGAATCCCACCACGATTTGACACCTTCCCACAGCCCCTTGGGATAGGAACCAGTATTGATAATGCCAGGCATAGCATCTCTCCTTGAATGTTAAATGGTGGGGACGGTTAGACGCCAGCCGTATTGCCCTGGAATTCATGTTGGTTAAACATGACATCCCAGGTGGCATACGCACCAAAAGAGTTGTTGGGGAGCTGCGAGAGGCCGAAGAGTTTGACCGTCAGACCAGCCGTGACCGCGAACGAGGACGACAAGAGAACCGTGGCAGAGTTTTGCTGCGGTGCCGTGGGGTTCGTGACCGTGAACGAGGCATTGAGGCCCACGCTTGCCGCGACGAGGTTCGCCGTGGTGATGCCATCGTCCTGAATTTGATAGATGACAGCAGGATCATCCACCACCAGTACGTAGTAGTCACGGGTCTTGGTCGCGGGGATGTTTTGGACCGTCAGGTCGAGGTTGGTGCCCTGAATCGACGGCTGGCGGGGGTTAGCCAACAGGCAACCCACAACCACGCCGCGCACAACGCCGGTGCCCGTGGTGTTCTTAATAACGTCGGGGATACCGTTGGCATCTGCGCCCGTTGCCGCCGTCAGCACCACGTCACCAGGATTGTACTGGTTCGTGTCCGCTGCAGGAATGTGATACATATTGGTAGCCCCGTTCCAGGGGCTGCCGTCGCGATAGCGCACAGGCACAAACCCGCGCGGCGCTTTTTGGTTCGCCATGATGGCTCCTTTCGTTTAACTGGAGGGTTTCCACCATGGCGAGTCGGAGGCAAAGTCTTACAGGTTCTTGACCCCGTATTCCTTGCGATACCCCGTATCGATGGTGGTGTTTACGCTATCAGGCTTGTAGAAACCGTCCGCACGATTGGGATCGGTTGCCTTGCGGTGAATCTCTCTATCCCGCTTGTCGGCAGCCATATGCCGACGATTCTCGCGTTCTTTCCACTGTTCTTCGGGGATCTTCATCAGGTACGCACGGAGAGCCGCACCGTCTGATCGAGTGCCCTTCACAAACTTGCTCACACACGAGGAAATGTCCAGGTCAGGGACCACCTTGGCCTCTTTCTTGTACAGCTCGTCTTGCGTGACGAAATCAAATCCATCCATAAGAAGGCTTTCCACGTAGCCATCCTCGTCATTGGCCCAATACAGATGGTAGCCGGGGATTTCGCCGTGGACAGTGAGTTGCATCCGCAAGCCGCCGAGGTCCGATTCGCGTTCGCGCGTGGCGGTGTCGCGGGAGACTGTCTGCCCGTGGCGACGTGCCGCAATGAGTCGGCTACGGTCGGTTTCGGGGACGCTGGCGAAGGCTGCGGTTTTTTTCTGCTCAATTGACATGGAGTTTACCTCAAGGAATTAGAAAATGGGAAGCAATAGTAAAAGACTATCGTGAGGTTTTGTGGACTTTCTTGCCGCCCTCAAAGTAGTTTTTGAGGAAGCGTTCCTTCGTGGTCCACCCTTTCGCGATGAATTCCTTCATCAAGGCAAGGTCTTCGGCAGGGAGGTCGTGGACACTGTAGGCAGAGCCCGAGGCTCCAGTGGTGTCAGAGGTTTCCACTTGGGATTGGCGCGAAGTCTGCTGTTTCTTGAACCGGCGAGGGAAGTCTTCACGGACCTGAGCCGCAACAAGGTCGAGCATCTTGCGGCCCATCGCCTTCTCACCCTGGGCCCGCAATTGTTTGCCAACTTCAAGGGCGTAGTTGCGAAGCTCGGGATCGGTGTTGAACCACTCGTTACCATCTTCGATCCAATCCTTGACCACAGGGTTGACCTCGGAAGGCATCTGGACAGTGGCAGTCGCAGGCTCGACAGGCGCTTCTTGCTTCTTGAGATTGGCACGCTCTTCTTGCAGAAGCTCTTTTCTGGCTTCGAGCGTGTCTGCCAGGTTGTCGTCACCATCCCGCACGGCTTCACGGAGTTTCCGCGTGGTCTCGGCGATAGCATCCTTCAACTCTTGATCCTTGCGAGCCATCTCCTCTTCATGATACTTGGCAAAGGCCTGGCCAGTCTTTTCAAGATGGGCGTACTTCGTTTTCAGGTCTTCGAGTTCGGCCTTGATGTTCTTGTTGTAGCGCAGGCCAGCGTCGAGGTATTCCTGAGCGGGCTTCCACTTTGCTGGATCGCCCTTGTACATGGATTTGGGCACCCAACCGTGGCGGCCAGCCTCTTTTTCGATGGCCAAAGTTTCGGGATCGGGGGATTGGATGACTTCTTCCCCTGTTTCCTTAGCGACCAATGCCGATTCGACCTCGCCAAGTTCCGCCGCGATTTCTTCTTGAGTACGCTTTACCATCTGAAAGCTCCTATCCAATTGTTAGTAGGAATTAATGTAGATTAATTTGGATAAATAAATGTCATTTGGGAAGGTACACGACCTCCCCAGCCGACAACCCGACTTGCTTGTCTTTCAACCCCGACTCTTCAACCACCTTCATACACGCTTCATGCAAATCCTTTTGAAGTTTGAGTACTCGTTCAGATTCCCAATACTCGCAGTTGGGGACGAAGAGGCGGAAGTTGACTTGGTAGCTCACTTGGTATCCTTCGGCAGAGGGCTGATAATATCAGTGTCCATCACAAACCGATATTCCTTGCCATCCACAGGGGAGGTGTGAAATTTGCCCGTGTACGTTCCGATGAGAACCTTGTCGCCCACCTCGCAATAGTCTGTAGACTTGTCGCTCCAGCAATCATGGCCGATTTCCAGCACGGTGCAGATGACCACACGTTGCTTCTCGGCGTCTACAGTCTTCTTGACGAGGACCAAACCAGATTCGGTGGTCTCTTCCACTTCATCTTGAGCCAAGAGCACTCGATGGCCCACGGCTCGAAAGCCGCTCTTATTGGATTCTTGGGGGCCTTTCTGGGCACGCCAACCGTGTGTGAGGTAGGGGGTGGGTTCCGGTTGTGTGGGCCGATCCAGATAAGGATTCGAGTAATCCCAAATTGCCCGTTCCATAGCTGTAGGTTTGTTTGCCATTCAATCCTCCGACTTCGTGGGTTGCGGTCGATTCTCTTCGACCAGATCAATAACCTGACCGAGAACATCAATCCCGGCCAGGGCGTAAGAATTCAAACGATTCGTCTTTTCGGCATCCTCAGGATCGAAGAAGCCTTGCGTGGCCCAGCGCTCCTTCGTTTCCTCTCGGGTAGCCGTCAATTGACGCAAAAACTCTTGCGTCATGGGGTGTCGCCACCACTCTTCGCGATCATGCTGGGTTAGCATTCACTTCTCCTTCTTGCGAGGCAGCCTCTGCCTGTGTGCGTTGGGCTTCCAGCCGGTCATGCACGTCCATGATCCTCTGGTGTTGTCCCTGTTCCATGTCATTCCGCGTTGCATGAGCCTTCAACAGAAGATCCGCCGACTTCATCAGGTGTTCGTTGTCGGCCTTTGCTGCGCCAATCTGTGCATTCAACAGGGCAATCAACTGTTCCTTGTCCACGCCATCGGCTTTTGCCAATTCCATCTCAGCCTTCGCTTGCAGTTCGGCGATCTTGGCATTGTTCAATGCAATCTCACTCTTCAATTTCGCCACCGCCAACATCATGTTGTCCTGATGCTGCTGTTGATCCTGTGCCAGTTTGGCTTGTTCAATCGCCAGTTTGGGATTGGGCGGCGGTTTGATTGCCCTCGGGCCGTTCGGATCGGGGAACACGGCATCCACATCATACTCACCCGCCTCCAGCCATTGCCGAGTCACATACGTTTTGTCCAATTGCGCCCCGAACGGCGTCATGGCGAATTGCACCAACTCCGCGGCCTTCTGTTTCCTTTGCTGCCCGCTCACCGTGGAGGCATCGGCTGCCGGGAACACTCGGAACCGTCCTGCCGTGTAGTCATCTGGTGCAATGATAGCATCCGGACCCTCAGTGAGTTCCCAGAATACGGGGGAAGTGTGGAGGTAAAGCCGGTTGAGTTCGTAGAACTTCTGCAATTCCTCGCGGAATGCACGGTACATGCGAGCGTAGATGCCGCTGAAGAGCATCATCCCCTGCTCGACGGTGTTCCGGGAGGTTTCAGCAGGAGTGTTTTGGCCAGGGGAAACCCCTGTCATGATGTCAGTAGCCGAGCCGATCTTCTCCCCGTAGGTGATGAGGATACCCAGGAGTTGGAAGAGGACGGCAGAGGGCTCCTTCGTGGGAAGGGGCATGATATTCTTGCGGAGGTCGTCACCTGTGGAGTCTACAGGCTTCCACTCGAAGGGGTCGAAAGTTGTTTTCCCTCCCTTTAGCTTTACACCACGCCCAAGGAAGCCGCCACCGGTGTTGGACATTGTGCCAGCATCAATAAGCTGGTTGATGAGAGTGTCGACAGCGGCGTTGACGGGTCCGAGAAGCGCCCCCAAACCGAGACCGTAGGCACCTCCGTCAGGGGAGGGTATGAAGGTGTACTTGGTAAAGTATTTAACGGGATCGATTCGAACAATTTTGTTGTCACTTGCATCCTCCATTTCCTGCGCCAAGCGCTCATACTTCGACTTGTCCTTGGGGTCACTGGCCTTCAGTGCCATCCCTTCATATTGCCGCACAGCCAGGTCATTAACACGATGAACGTCGCCATCATCGAAAAAACGTGCAACGATACGATAGACGTGCCCTGTGTCTTCGCGGACGCTGATAATATAAGGTTCAGCGTACCCATCTCCATCAAAGTCAAACCAACAATGTTGTTCGAGGACACGATATTCCTCCGATGCGCCCTGATTCCACAAGCCAGAGATTTCGTCGGCGGTCACCCGGAGAAGGTTGGCGATGGTTTCCGGGCCAGGTGTTTGGGGATTCTCTTCTTCGATGAACAGGCCACGGGCCACGCGTTCGCGAATCTTGTTGGCATTCATGCCAATGCAATGCGTGGCACGAAGCGTTTTGTCCACATGCTTGCAGTGATAGTCAAACACAAAGTACTGTGCCGGGACATACTCGCTGATGTTGGTGCCTTGAACAGGATCGAAGTAGGTCTTCTTAAAGGCCGATCCGACCAGCGCCGCACCGAATTTGCACTGTTCGTCCGAGTCGAGCCATGCCACGTCTTCATCCACCAATTGGAGACTCGTGTGGAGGCTGATACGGTTCGCGCGGGCCAACTTTTTGCCATCGGGATCGGCACCAATGTATTCGTATCGGGCGATACGCCGACCCTTCGTCAAGATGCTGATGCGTGCCAGGAACTGGAGGGCCGCAATGGTCACCAGAGGGAATTTAACGTTTGATGCCCCGGTCCAAGGAAAGGTCTTGTCTTCTTTGAATTGCAGGGCCAGTTTGATAGCCTCAGCATTGCGCTGCGTCCACACAATACGCGAGGACAGGTCGCGGACATAGCCATTGACCACCCACATACCGATGGCATTGCGTTCATCTTGATTGAGGTGCCTGGCAAGATTCGGATCACGAACAATGTCCTTTATCTTGAACTTTTTGCTTATTTCGGGTGTGGGCACAATCGCCACAGCCTCTGCATCGGCTATCGTTTCCATTGTCAGTATCCAGTGATTGTTGATCGGCCATCTTGCCCGCTGCGGTCCTCAACATGCGCATAGTACAATTCTTCTTCCGTCATGAAGGATTCCTCGTCCAATAGTGGGAGCGTGTCAAAGCCTCGCGACAGGATAGCACTAGAGTCGAATTGGTCATCGAGAACGGCTTCGCTGTAGCCAGTGAATCGTAGGCATTCGTGTTCGTAGGGGGCGTACCAGTCAGCCTCTTTGTCGAATCGGCAAGCACCGGCCTTCATGCGCTTCTGGAACGACCGTCCTCGCATGGCCTTGTCCTTGGTGGAAGGAAGGGGAACGCAATTGAGGAACACGTTGCGGGCCTTCATTTCCAGATTGAGGATGGGTTCGATGGCCTTCCAGATGACGCCATCTTCAACGAAGAAACACTCGGGCTCGAAGCGTTCTTGCAGAGCAATCATATTATCGATGATTTCATCAGTTGCCCACCGACCTACCCACTGATGAAAGAAGTTGAGAACGTTGTCAGAGTCTTGTCCGGCAGTTGTGAAGGAGGTTCGATTGGCTTTATCGGACTTAGAAATGGCAAAGTCCACTCCAACGCAGACTCGCATGTCACGATCGAAGTCTTCATCAGACATTGGCACGAACCAATCTTTTTTAAGGTAGGTGTCTGTGTTGTCGTAGGGGTCATTGAGATATTCTTGGGAATAGCCGGGGGCGTCGAAATCGTCAATGTACCGTTGTCGTATGCCGCGAAGAGCCTCCTCAGTAAACTGCTCGGGCCAAAGAATGTTCGTGAAGTCATCGAAGCCCTTGTGTGCAGAGTAGAAAAGAACCTTCCATGCCCCAGGTTGCTTCTTGAAGCGGCTTAGAAGGCTGTCTTCGTGCAGGATGGTTCCGTGGACACGAGCTTTGCCTCCGCGCCGCAACGCGGGCAACACAGCACGATTGAACCAACGACGGAATTTATCACGTCGTTCTTTGTTCTCAACTTGCTCATCGTCTTCGAGATCGTCACATACGATAAGGCCAGGTCGCATACCACGCCATTTGCGGCCCCGCATTTTTTGTCCGCTGCCTCTAGCCAAGATCCGGAACTGGTGCCCGTCGAGGAATTCGACGATGATTTCGGTCTTGGAATTGGTGATGAATCCTTTGATTTGGAAGTCATGAATTAGCTCTTCGTTTTCGACAAGCTCACGCGTAATGTCCCCCAAGTGTTCAATAGCCAATTCCTCGTTGGTAGACACAAGGATGACGTATGACTCATCCCTGAAGAGTACCGACGCAAGTATAAATACATGGGTAAAGGCAGAGGATTTAGCGTGGCCCCGAGGAGCAATGACACTTGCTTGTAAGGCATCCGAGGCGTATAAGGCCCAACCATCGCGGTGGAATTGTGGAGTCGGTTTCGCCTCATCGAATCCCTTATACAAGTAATTAACGGCAAAAGCCTCGATGAGCCTTGCCGTTAGGGGTGTGCGCTTGAGCTCAGTCTGTTGAGCGTTGGCCATCCACTACCTCAACAGTTTGAACATCTACAGTCCTGGCACGGTCACGGGCATCCATTGCAGCCAGAAGCTTCTCTGCCACGGACTCGGAAGAGTTTTGATTCGATGGCAATTGCGGAGTCTCGGGAGCCTTCTGACCAAGCCCAAGAGCCTTGATGCCCAACTCCGCTGCCTTCAGCACCACAAGATCCGACACGCCTTGGCCGTTGAGCTTCTCTTGCAAGACAGTGGCCGCTCGAATGGCGAGGCCTTTGAATCTCTCTTCCATCGTCGCGGAAAGGGATGGGTCAGCTACCTCATGGCGTCGCATGTCGAGAGCCTGTTGAAAGGCATCGCTCGCCAATACGGCGGAAGTCCATGAAGGTAGCCGCCCGAAAGCCGCAGCAAGTTCCTTGTGCCCCCAATCGGGATGGTCAACCATCAACTGCACCATGCGCTCGGGGGTGTAGGGGACGGAGCAAGCAAGAGGGGCCACAACAACAGGGGATACCTCGGATGGGTGAGGTCCGTCTATGAGTTGTTGCGCTAGCTCCCGCAGCTCCGTCGAAGCCTTTTCAACCATGTTAGCACCTATTAATGATATTCCACTTAAGGAATTCAAGTACGCCAACGATGGTCGACATTTTCATGTCGTCATATTTCTCATGATTGATGACAGCCAACAATTCATTTTGAAGGAGACCGCTGCGGTCATCAGTCTTTGACAGTATAGAAACTGTCGCCAATTTTTGGTCAACCATTTCTCACCTTCGAGATAACACTGGTGGCAATCCCGAGGGCATCCAAAGCATACGCCGCCCCGGCCTCTTCCGATGACAGTTTTTCGCTGATGAGGTCAATTGCTTTGACAGTCACACCGCGAAGGCGCTCGTTGAGGGAGCGGGCAATCACCGGGTCGATGAGAGCGGCTTTGCGCTCCGACAGGCGGGCTTTGAAGGCATCCGAGCCGACGACACGTTGAATCCAGCCCTCTGAAAACCCGAAAATCTCCGCCAGTTCCTTATACGAAACCGTGGGCTCCTGGAGAATGAGGTCAATCATCGCCTCATGCGTGTATGTGAGCTTCTTGAGAGTGTTGCTGCTGTCTATGGTCATGCTATTCCCCTGCGCGTGGGTAGATGACTGCAACTATAGCACACACGGCTTGACAGGGGCCAAAAACAGACTTTCAAAAGAAATGGGGTCGGATCAAATGCTTAAAGGATTTCATTACAAATTGTAATATTCGGAATTATTTGTAGAAATTAAGAATTTTTAATTCCGACAAATAAATAGTAGCCATCGAATTCAGGGACCGAAAAAGGAGTCTCTTTAAAAAAATAAATAAAATTTGGGAAGGTGCATTAGATCAATTTTACTCAGCAGCGATTTTCCCTCCCCCTCCCCCGGCTATCGCCCTCCAATCGCCATAGTTGATAGCTCGATCCTATTGCCCCCTAGCCATCTGATAGCGAGCGTCTATTTAACATAACGTCCAATTATCAATCGATAGCGCACGGCTATGGCGGATGGCTATCAATAGCTTACAGTTACCTTACGTATCCTGGTACTAGCCAATACTAGGATACGAAAGTAATAGGGTATGCTCGCGTGACTACGCAACACCATGGCGGACGGATAGCTGAGATGCACTCCCCCCTCCCACCTCTGCCCATCCCAATCTCTCTAGGCATCACGCCATGGCTCTGTCGATTGTTGCTAATATAGATAGCATGTCGAGTCAGCCTAATGCCTCAATTTTCCATGCTCACGGTCTTAAGCCGTTAACATTGCTGAGTTGACGTGATAGGCAAAATCAATGAGACAAAACCTGCGTGTGTGCTATAGTTGAGTTGTGGGGATGTGGTAGCCGAATGACGTATGACCGCCTAACAAGTGCTCCTTGTTAGGTTCTCCCGGGTTCCCCGGAGGTCACCATTACTGTGCCGCGTCCCCACCCAAATTTACAGGAACACAGAGCTAACCGGAGATAGACATGGCACGCAAATTCGAGGTAGTCGTCGGCAATGTAGATGTTGTGTGGAGGGGATCTTCCCACAAAATGGGCGCGGCTGAATTCAATGAATGGGTAGAAAACTCGCAACGTGGTATTGGTCGCGCGGCAGGAGAATCGGTAACGCTCCTAGAGAATGGGGAGCCGATCCGAGAATACGAACCGGAGGAATAACCAATAGGTCGAAACCCCTTCGCGGGGTCCGCACGTTAGGCGTGCGCTGACGAGACCAACAATGGAGAATGTCATGTTGTTTAAAATCACGTTTTCAGACGGCTCATGGGTGAAAGCCAATCTGCCGGAAAACTATTCAATCGATGCCGTGCTTGACCAATTCGGCATGTTCTCGTCGATTGAACCTGAAGGAGTAACGAACATGAATCTATCCTATATGGTTCGTGCCGCATACGCTCGCATGTCTGATGTTGAGATTGATGTCGATACGGCATTTGGCACCGTGGCAATTGGCGAATACGCATTCATGCAGGGCGATGGGGCTGACGCGTTCATCAATGAGGCACGTGAGATTTGGGAAAAATGCGGGGACGTGACGCTGGATGAGGTGTACGCGTACCTCGCCGAACCCTATGCCATTGAATGAGGCCCGCTATGTTCTATTCCGACTATGGCGTATTCGCCTACCGCCCCCGCCCGTCGCGATGGCTGACCCTGTTTGCATGGCACTATGACGAATGGTGCAATGGCGGGTTCGTGCGAACGGTGGGGTATGGCGAGATTGTGTGGTGTTAACCATTAACAAGGGGCTCAAAATGAAAAACCTGTTTTTTATTGAAGTAACGGATACGTTTGGCGGGGAAGCTAACTATTCATGGGTCACGCGCCATGTGATACGAGCAACTACCATGCGTGGTGCAATCAACCGTTTTGCGCGCATGAGCGGAATGCATTGGCATGGTGTCGGATGCGATCGATACGATAGCGAAGCAGGTGCAACATGTTTCTTTATTGATGGCTATGACGCAGATCGATACGCAGAATTACGCCTTTCGACGGACGAACGTTAATGATTGACGAGACCCAATCGGGATTGCTCAGCTGAATTAATGCGCCGTTTCAACATCGAAGCCGACGATGCATTTGCGGCTGGTGTTAACTAGGGGAATGAAAATGCTAGATATCCAACAAACTATAGGAACAAAGGCTGAAGAATTGGCATTCGACATTGCCGTGATTCTGGACGAATGTCGAAACGATCCTAATCCGTTTGCAAAGGCTCAAACGCAATTGAAAATCAACGCAAAGGAGTACAACCTTGTATATGGAGAAGTTCAGGCCATCGCTCACATCGCCTCGTGCATGCTTCACGGGCGTCGATGGAAAAAATGAGGCCCAATCGGGATTGCTCAGGTGATTGACAATCCCGATTGGTTTTCTAGTAGGAATTAATGTAGATTAATTCCTATAAACAATTGCTCAATGGAGTCTCAGGATGGCAACGTATAACGGATACAAAAACTGGAATCATTGGAATGTGTCGCTGTGGATCAACAATGATGAAAACCTGTATGAATTGGCGAAAAATGCCATTCACGGAACTAGACACGAATCACACCCCAAAGACGTCGCGGCACGCTGCATGTTGAATTATTTGCATGCGCGCGGTATCGACAAGACTCCCGACGGTGCACCCTATTCCTACACAACCATTCGTGCCGCGATGCGAGGTCTCTAACATGGACAATTGGCGCAATAACTACACCTATTCATGGACCGCGCAGCGCACTCGCGAACGTCGCGCACGCATCGGTGACGTTCTCGCAATGTTGGCGTGCTATGCGATGGCTGCGGGGTTCGCTACCGTGATTGTTCTCGTTCTCTCAAAATAGGAGGTTTACCATGCGATTCGCCATAGCATTCTGTTTCCTCGTTCTACTCGTATGGGTAGGCATTCCCACGTTTTTCGTTATCGTCGGTTGTGCGGAGGTTTTCCGAGAATTTTTCATTCGATAGATTGCATTCTCCAGTTTCTTGTCCTACCATGTAGTCACACCAGCCCAAACGCTGGCTAACCAATCAACCAATGGGGCTCACTCATGAATACCACCAAACGCAATGCAATGTCCGTTGACATTTTCGGCACAACCGTAACGGTCACATTCTCAAACGGCAAGGATTTGTCAATCGACACCGCGACGCTCTCGCCCGAAATCCAACGTATGGCAATGATGCACGGCATCAAACAAAAGCTCGTGGACGCGGGGGCAATCGCCCGTAACACCGAAACCGGCGCATCCGCATCCATCGAGGACAAATACGCTGCCGTGCGTGAGGTATACGAACGCCTCACATCGCCTAACGGCACGTGGAACAAACAACGCGGGGACGGTGGCGAGGGCAAATCAACCGGTGGCACCAACAATCTGTTGATTCGCGCCCTCATGCAAATGACCGGACGTGACAAGGATTATGTGGATCAATTCCTGTCTGCCAAAACGAAGGAACAACGCGCGGCACTCAAACGCAATCCTCGGGTTGTGGCGATCATTGCGGAATTGCAGGCAGCGAAGGCCGGCGATGTGGACACCGATGCATTGTTGGGTGAACTCGGAGCGGAGCCGGTCGAGCAGGTGGCGAACGTCGAAACGGGTGAACCGATGGTCACCCCTCAATTGGCAATGCCCACTCCCAAGCGCCGCAAGGCTCCGGTCGCGGCATGACGTCGAAGACTTGCCTACCGATAGCAAAACTGTGTTGTCGGTAGGCAGGCTAGGCTGCTAAAATATCAATACCCCGTGAGGGGAGGGTGTCGAAAATGAATGAATGGGTTGTTGCGAATCCCGCCGGTTATACATTGTTGAATGGTTCGGCTGAAGAATGCCTGCGATACATCGATAATGCACAATTGACCATCGATCAGGTTGATTCGAAATCTTTTACAATTTGGGTTGCCGGTGAGGGTTGCGAGGATTGCAATGACGACTAGCGCCACAGAGCAAATCAACGGGGAGGGCGACGAAAATGGAACGTAGGCAATTATTGCAACTAGCGGAAGACACCTCTATAGCGACGCGTAGCGAGGTTGGAATATATACATTCGATGACGATTCGCTAGAGCTGTTCGTGCAACGTGTCTTATTTTTGGTCATGACAGGGATCTATCCGAAGGAATGTCTATGAGCACAACCGAGCAATATCTCGAATATTTGGCGCAACGTAGGCGGCATCTACGTACCGAACCATGGTTTTATCGTTATGCAGTATGGCGATGGGTTCGAGGGTATGCGGACACCCCGCCTAAAGGAATTTTTGGATGAACTACCTCTTGACACTAGCATTCGCAATCGTTGGGGCATGCTGGCTTATCCAACATTGGCATTAACCAACAATGGCCAGCCACGGGGGACTTCTACACCATTGATTGGAGGTCCACTATGTTTGAGTATTCGGTCATTGTCTCGTATCGCGGTGCCGTCATTTTCCGCACCGAGTGGCATGTTGGAGTGAGGGAGGCACGAGAGATAGCGTGGTTACTCGCGACAAAGCTGGGCGAAGGGTATGACATAGGTGTGAGGGCACGGAAAGAGGATTTTGTTGCCACGCCATGGGAGGTTTTCGGGCTGGATGCGGAAATTTAATCGGATTGTTTGTAGGAATTAATCTACATTAATTCCTACAAATGTCCACATTGGAGAATTGAAGAATGAGCAATGAAACGATGAAGGATGGCGAGCGCGCGGCGTTCGAAGCATGGGCGGCTGATAGGGGCTTCCCGCTCTCCAGTGGCACGGTCTGCTATGCCAATCCGGGCACAGAAAAGGCATGGGAAGGCTGGCAAGCCCGCGCCCTTCTCACCCAAGCGCCAACCGAGCGTATGAGCGCTGCCGCCAAAATCGATGAACAGACAGTCATCGAGGCGGTTAAACAGTGGTTCCCTGACCGCGCTTATCAGGCTCCGTTCTTCGCTAAAGCCCTGTTCGCCGCCCGCAAAGCCGAGATCGAGCGCGGGGAGGGTCAATCATGAGAACCATTATCGCAATCGTTGCTCTATCTTTTACCCTCTCTGCCTACGCCGGAACCCTCGGTAGTGGCCCCCACGGCGGCATGAGCACAGGTGCAGCCAGCCCCGGCATGATGGGCATGCAATCCTCGCAATCAAAGGCCCAAGGCTCTTCCCAAGGTGGCAATGGCGGCTATTATTACGGCCCGCGAGATGGCAGCGTAGTGGACAACTATCAACCGTGGCCCGAGCGTGAAATGCGGCAATTTCAACGTCCCTGACACATCCACCGAACGAATCCCACCGCACGCCGCGACTAGCCGTTAACCCGGTAAACTCCCGGCGTGCTATTCTTTACCCCGGTAAACCATAGGGGAAACCATGCCATTACCCACCACTCTTAAAGGCTTCGGCAGCGAGTACGAGCAATGCCTTCTTCGCGCACATGCCACCCTGTCCGAAGGCTCCGAGGAATACGTCATCCAGTTCGCCTCTCCAAATATCGCCACTTCCATGCGTGGGCGTGTGTATGCCTACTTCAAAGCCCTGCGCAATTCCACGGAGAGACCAGATTTGACGGCTCTATGCACCGATGTGTCGTTGCGATGTGCCGGGAGTGCTCTTGTGTTCTTCCGATCGGAGGATGCGCTAGATCGCGTGCGCATGAGGGAAGCATTGGGGCTGCAGCCCGGATTCGATGCCGTGGAAACCCGTGGCGTCATCGCACCGGATTCCTCATTGACCACCAACATGGAGAAACTAGCCGCCATTCGCAAACGCAAGTAATCACGCTCGGGCCATTGCATTGTTATGGGGTTCCCTGTATAGTTCTATCAACGGCACACAAAACGAGGTGCCGCCCCCAACAATCCTGACGGAGTGAACGATGAGCGAAGAACAAGCAGTGGCAAAGGGTACGCAATACGAAGAAGTGGTGATGGATGACGGCAGTGTCGTCAAGTTCCCGGGCAAGCGTCAGCTCCTGAAATCGAGCACGGTTGACCATCACGGCCATGTAACCACGCGCTTTGATTTCCGCAATGGTGAAGTGCGCTCTTTCACCATCGCTCCCAATGCTGAACTCTTCGCCAAGTTCGCTGCGCATGGCATCGAGCAGAAGGTTGGCGATGAAGTCGCCGGTCTGAAGGACATTGAGGACATGGTTCTCGCGGTGGAAGAGGTCATCGACCGTCTGAACGAAGGCGAATGGACAGCCAAGCGTGAATCGTCGGGTCTGGCAGGTACGAGCGTGCTGGCCCGTGCCCTCATCCAGCAAACCGGCAAGACGCCGCAGGCAATCAAGGAATACCTCAAGACGAAGACGAATGCCGAAAAGCTGGCCCTTCGCCAAAATCCGAAGATCGCCCCGATTGTGGCTGAGCTTGAAGCCAAGAAGAAGAAAAAGGAAAAGGAAGCAGTGGACACGGATGCACTGCTTGACGAACTGGCATAAGCCTTTGATGGGATCGTGGTGTAATTGGCAAGCACATAAGGCTCTTCACGCCTATGGAGCGGGTTCAATTCCCGCCGGTCCCTCCAAATGTACCTGCAATAGACCGTGTAATTGAGCCTCCACGGTTGTGCCTTGCAGTGACGGTAGCTAATCCCCCGGTTAGCTACCGTTTTTCTTTTATTTGTAGGAATTAATAATTATTAATTCCTATGGAAAACTCCGAATTGAGAGAAAAGTCTCATTGGAATATGACCCTACAATGCGTCATAGTATGGCTGTGGACTTCCCCACTCTACATACGAGGCTCAAATGGCAACGAAGAAACCGGCAGTATCCACTCTTCTCAAGGCTGCAAACGCGCGTATCGAAGCGCTTGAGAGAGAGGTGAAGTCACAAGAGAGCAGCTACAAATATGCTCAAGATGGGCGCACCGCAGCCGAGAATGAACTGGCTCAAGTCCACGCATTCCTCGACACTCTCCCCGGTCTCCCACCCCAGACTGACAGGGAAACCTACAAGAAGCATCCCGCAATGACCCGTCTGGCGGCATGGCTCGCCATGAAGGTAAACTGACCCTTGGAGGCTCACCATGTCAGACGATGATTTTGCAGACCTCGATTCACTAATCGTAGAAAGTAACGATTACAAAGAGTCGCAAAAACTAAAGGCCCGGAAGGAAAAGTTGGGGGCTGCCGAGCATTTCCAGCGTAGCGGGCATAAAGCCGAGATCAAAAAGATCCAAAAAGCAGAGGTGAAAATCGATTGGCGCCCTGTCGCAGCCATCGCCATGTTCTACGAGCAAGTCTGTGCCTGCTGCGGCTCCCGCCATCGCCATTTTCAGGGCTACTTTCAACACCAACAGCACAAATGGCAGCAACATTCCTTCAAATACGTGCCGGCATCCGATCACACGATGCTTGAAGGTCTCCCACACTTCACCAAGATCGTAGAACAGTTAGCGGATGTGTGTGCGAGCTGTATCGACACGGAGAATTGGCGGGACGAAAATCTCTATCTCACCGAACACGAAACCCCCCACATTGCCACATGGGCTGCACACAAGAACTATTCGAAGCCTGCAGGCACTAACGAGAATGGATGGTATCCAGATGCACAACAATAACTTGACGGATTGGTATCCGGCGGAGATTAAGCCCTGCCGAGTCGGCTGGTACGAATGTCGCTATGCCCTTGGTGGGGAAATTTACAGATATTGGTTTGACGGCAGTTTTTGGGTAACAGCACCGGAATGGGAACGGAAGCTTAATTATGGAAATGTGCATACCCAAGGAGAAACCTGGCGCGGTCTCAAGGAACCTGCAAAATGACTGAAACCAAATCGGCCCGTGGTCGCCCCACCAAGACCATCCGCAGTGTCCAAATCAACATCAGCCTGCCCGAAGACCTCGTTGCACGCATGAAGCTACATTTGTGGAGTGAAGCCGAAGGCAAAGTCCCCCACGGGAAGCAATCCGAACTCATCGAAGCGGCTGTTCGCAAATATCTTCTGGAGGTGATGCCATGACCCGAGTCTTTATCAGTGGTCCCATCAGTGGCAAGCCAAACCTCAATCGGGATGCATTCGATCATGAGGAAAGGCTGCTGCGAGAGGCGGGGTACACAACTTTTAGCCCATTTTCAATTGCGCAACCTTCTTTAGAGCAACAGGAGGAATGGCATGGAGAGTGGCAATTTTACGGGGGAATCCACCCTGAAGAAAGGCTCTGGCAGTATTGCATGCGCATTTGCGTAGGTCAAATCCCCCTTTGTGACAGCATGCGCATGCTTCCTGATTGGCAAAACTCCAAGGGCGCGGTGTGGGAGCATCGGATTGCGAAGCTTTTGGGTCTTGAAATCACCTATTGCCATGTTCCAGACGTTATCCCGAAGTGGTAACACCCTCAACCCCTAACGCGTGCTGGCACGCACAGACAAACTTGAAGGCTCATATGACAGATAGCACTCTCCCACCGTGGGAAGATGACAGCAGCAATGGATCGACGCCCCCGATTGCCGTCCACAAGCCAATCGAACTCAACCCCGAACAAAAGATCGCAGTCCAGCGACTCATCGACTTTATCGAAGACCCCTCAACATTCCAGTGGTATTTTTGTTTCACGGGCTTCGCAGGCACAGGTAAAACCTTTTGCATGCGTGAAGTTGTTGCGCGCTGTCGTTCTTCGGCTTCGGCTTTCGCTTACACTGCTCCTACGAACAAGGCCGCGAAAGTCCTCAAACAGGTAACTGGCGATGCGTGTACTATTTACTCTTTGCTTGGCCTACGTGTGGATAAGTCTGGGGAACTCAAACAGGTTGTGGCAGGTAAGACTCCTGACCTCAGCAATCTTGATGTTATTGTGGTTGACGAAGCTTCGATGGTGAACAGGAACCTCTTTGATATTTTGCGTGTGACGGCGGAGAGGTGGGGGTTGAAGGTGGTGTTCATGGGGGACTTGGCGCAATTGCCTCCGGTGGGAGAGCCCGCGTCGATGGCGCTCACGGGCATGGAGGGGGCCAATCTCACGCGGGTGATGCGTCATGACAACCAAATCCTCACATTCGCCACCACGGTCCGAGAACAGATCAATTCCTTGGCCCCGTCGATCAAAATTCGGAGCGATAACGATGGACACACAGGAGTCTGGAAGCTCTCTCAGCGTGAATTCAGAGAGCGAATCTTTGCCGCCGCACAGGCTGGTGATTTCGCTGACGGTGCAACCGCTAAGGTTATCTCGTGGCGAAATGTCAGAGTTGCAGAATATAATGCCATCGCTAGAGCGGGAATTTATGGAGCTGATGCTGTCAATGGATTCTTCTTGCCAGGGGACCGTATTGTGGCAGCCGGACCCTGCGAGCGTGGAGACGACTATCTCATGGGTACTGACGACGAAGCTATCGTTGAGTCAGTTGCGGGATGTGTTCACCCACTGGAACCAAAGTATCACGCAATTGAACTCAAGGCTCGAACAGAAGATAACCGTGTCGTTCGGCTATTGGTGATTCATCCGTCATCGAAACAGGCCTTCGACAACGATAGCCAGTCTATGGCCCACGAAGCGCGGACGAATCCGAAGCTGTGGAAGAAGTTTTGGGAACACAAAGAGCTTTTTCACGACATTCGTTATGCCAATGCAATCACGGCCCATCGATCCCAAGGTTCCACCTACGACACAGTGTTTGTGGATGTGAACGACATTCTCTACAATCGCAACCGGAAGGAGGCTTTCCAATGCCTCTACGTTGCATGCACACGCCCCACCACAAGGCTGTTCCTTTGCTCAGGAAACTAGCATGACAACCTGCTTCTGCCCCGATTGCAACGCCGAAATGTCCGTGGAAATTGATGATTGCTCCTTCGATCACGAATTCGGTGTCGAGCGGAACTATGATTGGTACTGCTGTGGCTGCAATCGTCTCCTTCGCACTACGAAGTCTAAGCCCAAACCGGAGTTTAACGAGCCGGATTAAACTGAGTTGACTATTTTCTAGTAGGAATTAAAATACATTAATTCCTACAAACAAATGGAGGTTTGTGTGGCACACCTGAAAAAACGAGTGACCTTTGCTGGCGTGGATTACATTCTGGTGCCGGTGGAATTGTGGGAAGAAGGGATACAAATGATGGACACTGCTATAGGCAAATGCGGCCCTCAGTATAGTGAAGAATGCTTTGAAGAACTAAAAGCCAAAATGCTTGCCTACGAAGGCACCGATGAAGTGGAGGATTCCAATGTCTGACGTTATCGCCGAAAAGATCCAATATTGGCGCGCAAAGGCCGCAACCCCTGAAGGCCTCACCCTTGAAGAAATGCGGGAAGCTATCCAAGCTATTCGAGTCGAGAGGGTCAATGCACAGGAAACCAGCACCAAATCTAAGGCCAAAAAGGCTGACGCCAAGGCAAAGGCTCAACCGATTAACAGTGATGATTTGCTAGGCGAACTTGGCCTGTAACCACAACCGAAGGATAGGAGAAAGAAGAATGGCAAACGAATCTCGTAACATCAATCGCCTCAAAGGTCCGGATCAATTCAAGTTTCTGAAATGGTTTGAGGATCAAACGTTTGAGTATGGCCTTACTGATGCTCAGATTGCAGTGCGTGCTACTAATGAACTTGGTTTCACGGTGACTGTGGGCAATGTTTACGGCGCGTGGGACACCACAGAAAAAGAACGGGCCAAAGCTCCCAAATCGGACGTACAGAAACTCGATATCATCAAGCGTGCTGTCGAGCATCTGTATAAAGAAGTTGCGATGCCTTTGCCGCCCGAATGGCTTGACCTGTAACCTTCCCCAACCGTTTGATAGAAGAGGCTCAAAATGATTGTAACCGTGACTGCGTATGTGCATGCATACAAGGACTACAACGACAGCAAGAAAGTGGTGTATCGGATTGACTCTTTCGAGCAACCTCTCACCAAGAGTGAAGTTTTGGTCATGAAGAAGGAATTCCAATTGGAAATTCCCGAGGGATTTGATCTGGACGTTGTTCTTCGAGAAACGCATTCCGACCGCCTCAAGCAAGATTTGGCGATCATGGAAAACCGTGTGGCCGACCTCAAGAAGCAATTGTCGGAGAGTGTGTGATGGAGCCCCAACTTCGCCCAATGTTCCCACACACAGTAGACTCCACGATCCTGTCTACCTTTCGCTCGTGTCCAGTCAAATTCAAATACCAATATGTTGACCACTACAAGCCCCTCCAGCAGTCAGTGCATCTTGTCGCCGGGGGAGCGTTTGCAAGCGCTATTGAGGCGGCTAGAAATGCCTTCTACTGCGAGGGGCGAAGCGCTACTGACGCAGAGGCTGCAGGACTTTCTGCCCTTATTGCACATTATGGCGACTTCGACTGCCCTGATGACTCAGCAAAGTCCCTTGAACGAATGTGTGGGGCGTTTGAATTCTATTTGTTTAACTACCCTCTTGGAGCTGACGGGGCCACTCCCATTACGCTCGCGTCAGGTCGTCGAGGGATCGAATTTTCTTTTGCAGAGCCGCTTGAAGTCAGACACCCTGTGACGGGAGATCCGATACTGTATACGGGTCGGTCGGATATGATCGCAGAGCGCTTCGGCGCGGGAGTGTGGATTTATGACGAAAAGACCACCTCTAGTCTTGGTGCTACATGGGGACGACAGTGGGAAATGCGGAGTCAGTTCACTGGCTATTCGTGGGCCGCTCGCAGACAAGGAATCAAAACAGCTGGCACTATTGTGCGAGGAGTCTCGATTCTCAAGACAAAGTACGACACTCTTGAGGTTGCGACTTATCGTAGCGATTACGAGATTGATCGTTGGGAATCTCAAGTCAATCGAGATATCCAGCGAATGATTCGATGCTGGGAAGAGGGGTATTGGGACTTTTCCCTTGATGGTGCATGCACGGACTATGGCGGGTGCTCTTTTGTCAGTGTGTGCAAGTCCTCAAATCCTGAAGAGTGGCTCCCGGCGAAGTTTGTGAAGAGTGTTTGGGACCCGCTGGCACGAAAGGAACTGTCTGAAGCCGAGTTTGAGTCTTCATGGGGCCATGTGAGGCATCCGAGTTTGCCCCCAGCGGCAGGATTGAATGGGCAGGCTACGGATGATGGCGTGGCATTGGGTGATGAATTGAGGGGGATGATGTAATGGATGTCATATTTATTATCAGATTATTGGCGATGTTTGTAATGGGGGCGGGGGGTGCAATCATCGGTTGTGGTGTGGGAATGTTTCTAATGACCCTCAAATAACCATGTATGACCAACACTTCCACGTCGAAGGCCGCTTTCTCGGCAGAGTCATTCGCCCCCACGTAATTGTGCATGGTGAACGTCAACCAGCCTACAGCTACGCATACTTTTGCCCCGATTGTGGGGAACTGTGGGCCAAATGCCCCGTTACCGATGAAAACGGCTTTGTGAACAAGTGGCAAATTCAGGGTGGACACTGCCGTTTCCACCCCGGACCATCGCAATTCACCGTGGCTGGCAGCCTGTTGCTAGCATGGGAACCGGAATACAGTGCTTTATTGTTGTCATGCCCGGAGGTTGTACGATGGGAATTCGATAGGCATATGGAGTACTATCAACGAAGGATAGGAAATGATTAGCACAAACAAAATGTTAGAGAAACTTGCCGGTCTAGTGGATACGACCGATGTGAATGATTGGGAGAATGAGTTTCTAACCTCAATCCTTGCTCTGACCCAGAACGGAAAGCTTCCCTCAGTTTTGTCGGATAAGCAAGTTGAGTGCATGGAACGCATTTATCGCAAACATTTGGCTTAACGAAGGATAGCAAATGACTGAAGAAAAGAAATCGGCACTCCCAGGGACGAATGTGCTTCTCATGGGCCCCGCAGGCACAGGAAAAACATATTCGATTGGCACACTCGCCGATGCAGGTGTCGAGGTTTTCTACCTCGGCCTTGAACCTGGCCTAGAATCTCTTCTCGCCTATTGGACTGACAAAGGTAAGGAAATTCCTCCTAACGTCCATTGGCACAATCTAGAAGCTCCGAAAGCCTCTTTTGCGGAGTTCATAGACTCAGCTACCAAAATTAACACCATGCAACTCGACACACTCGCAAAAATGCAAGATCCTAACCGATCAAAGCATAATCAGTTCATCAAAATACTAGAGGTTCTGAATGATTTCTCTGACGATCGGACTGGTAGTAAGTTTGGGTGTGTGGATACTTGGGGCACTAATCGTGCTCTCGTTGTGGATGGAATGGCTGGACTGGCACGAGCGGCAATGTCGCTTGTTGTTGGAGGTAAGCCCGTTCGTTCGCAATCGGATTGGGGAATTTCAATGGATCAAGTGGAAAAAATTGTGCGTCTATGGACAGATCATTGTCGTTGTCATTTTGTGCTGCTTGCTCACGTTGAGCGTGAACAGGATGCCATTCTTGGCGGCATCAAGCTTATGGTGAGCACGCTGGGGAAGGCACTGGCACCGAAGCTCCCGCCAATGTTTTCGGATGTTATTCTCACGGAGCGCAGCGGTAGCAACTTCTCGTGGAACACGGGTTCAGCAATGGCAGATGTCAAGAGCAGGAATTTGCCTATTGCTGAGAAACTGCCAGCAGACTTCGGCGCCATTATCAAGAAATGGCAATCTCGTGGGGGGGTGTTGTGATGGACCTTTCCGTCATTTGCATGATTCTATTCTTCGGATTCATCTGGGGATTGTGGATTTGATTTATTCATAGGAATTAACCTACATTAATTCCTACAAACAAATCGGAGGAAAACGACATAACTGACTACTAAACCGCCATTGTATGACGTATGATTTACCTACCGGCGCGACAAACCGGTAACACAGACCTAGACCTTACCATTTGGATACCTATACCATGTTCGACGCAGACTCGTTCCTCCAATCCTCGATTACCGAAGCCAACGACACCAAGATCATCCCGTGCCCTGTAGGGGAATTCGCAGCAATCATCGACAAGATCACCCCGAAACAAGTCCAGTTCAACGGCGGCACCGAAACCCGCATTGTCCTTGACGTGCAATGGCTCATTGAAGATGCAGGTGCAAAAGCCGCAACGGGCCGCGATGTGGTGACGGTGAAGCAAGCCATTTTCCTCGACACCACGCCTCTCGGTGGTGTGGACATGGCCCAAGGCAAGAACGTTGCCCTCGGCCGTCTCCGCGAAGCTGTTGGCAAGAACACCCCCGGCGAACCCTTTTCGTTTGCCATGCTCCCCGGTTTGATGGCAAAGGTCAGCGTCAGCCATCGCCCGGATAAGAATGACCCGAGCATCAGCTACGCCGAAGTTAAGCTCGCGACCAAACTCAGCTAACAGTCATGAGGGGGTGAGACATAACCATCTCCACTTAAACAAACAGGTATAGTTGCCCCTCCCACCTGTCCGCCCCTTCGCCGGGGCGGTTTTACTTGAAACAAGGAGTAAAGATGAAAGTCATCGAAATTGTAGATACAGGTTATTACTCAAACAGTAATTCTCATGTAGTTTTACTTGAAGGAGTGGATATTAAAGAAGAGCATGCTAAGTATAAGGCTCTACATTACACAGAACAGAGAATTCCTATTAAAGGCAGTCTCGGATTTGCCTATGATTTTGGATCATGGCTAGTTCACCACAAAAAGGCTCGTTGGCCGGATGACTCCGAATTTGACACTTTTCAAGAATCCGATAATTAACATGCAGACAATCCACGAATCAAAGATCATTGTCACCCCCGACAGGCAGAGAAAAGAGTTTGACCCGCAGGCAATGGCGGAACTGTCGGAGGCCATCACAGCCCGTGGGCTCATGCACCCCATTGTGTTGCGTGAGACTCCCGATGGGATGGTCCTCGTCGCCGGTGAGCGTCGGTGGCGTGCTATCCGCGACATGCGCATGTTGGGTGGTCAATTGAAATTCAATGGCACCATCGTGCCGGATGGGGAGATTCCGTATGTCACACTTGGACAACTCACACCGCTCCAGGCGGAAGAAGCTGAGCTTGAAGAAAATTTGCACAGAAAGGATCTTACATGGCAGGAAAATGCCGCCGCCATGGCGAAGCTCCACTCGCTACGCTCTAGACAAGCACAAGCGGAGGGTCGCGTTCATACTGTGGCAGATACAGCACTTGAGACAAAAGGGCGTTCCGATGGGGGATATCAAGCTGCAGTACGTAAAGACCTTGTTGTGGCAAAGTTCCTGCATGTGCCGGAAATCGCTAAGGCCAAGACCGCTGACGAAGCCTTCAAGATCATTAAGCGCCAAGAAGAATCTCAACGAAACGTAGCCCTCGCAGCCGAGGTCGGCAAAACCTTCACCCAATCCGTCCATGAACTCCACAACACCAATTGTCTGTCTTGGATGCGCGCGCAACCGGAAGGCATCTTTGACGTTATTCTCACGGACCCTCCATATGGCATGGGTGCGGACTCGTTTGGGGATGCGGCTGGAAAACTTGGAGGGATCGAACACCACTATAAGGACGACTACGACCATTGGAAGTCCCTCATGGAAGAGTGGTGTGGACTGGCGTATAGAGTTGCAAAGCCGCAGGCTCATGCGTATGTTTTTTGCGACCTCGACAATTTCCACGAACTTAAACGAATGATGACCCAAGCTGGCTGGTGGGTCACCCGCACACCATTCATTTGCACCAAACCAAACAGTGGCCGTGTGCCGCACCCCGAGCATGGTCCGCGCAGGCAATGGGAGATGATTCTGTATGCAATCAAAGGAAAAAAACCAACCACGGGAATCTATCCAGATGTGGTCACAACTATGGCCGACGCAAACATGTCCCACGGTGCGCAAAAGCCGGTTGCTCTTTATCTTGACCTGCTTAAACGAAGCGTCAGACCGGGCGATACTGTCCTCGATTCGTTCGCGGGGTCTGGGACAATCTTTC